>OHJU01001396.1_pt1 | contig 10950 bp, 9 predicted proteins | sample 1568711 | NCBI WGS metagenome assembly OHJU01 (sample SAMEA3879574, study PRJEB24766) | human gut metagenome | biome: human-associated habitat; feature: feces | place: USA | collected 1985/1987 | reverse complement strand
TTTCCGATGGAACACCTTGCAATATCTCCCATAGTAAAAAGTCCATGTTCTTCCAGTTTCTTTGCATAGCCTTTACCAACTCTCCAGAAATCTGTAAGCGGTCTATGATTCCATAGCTGTCTGCGGTAAGACATTTCATCCAATTCGGCAATTCGCACACCGTCCTTATCCGGCTCAATATGCTTTGCCACGATATCCATCGCAATTTTACACAAGTACATATTCGTGCCGATTCCGGCTGTTGCCGTAATTCCTGTTGTTTTCAAAACATCCTGTATCATCGTCATGGCAAGTTCCCTTGCAGTCATCTGATAGGTGTTCAGATAATTTGTTGCATCTATGAATACTTCATCAATCGAGTACGGGAAAATATCTTCCGGAGCAATGTATTTCAAGTAAACACTGTAAATCTTGGTACTATATTCCAGATAGTATGCCATACGAGGTGGTGCAACGATATAATCAATCTCCAATGCCGGATTCGCATTTAATTCTGTACTGTCATCAGACGAACCAGTAAATGTACGATTTAGTGCTTTCCACCTTCGGGTATTATTAGCTTCTTTTACCTTTTGCACGACTTCAAACAAGCGTGGTCTGCCGGGTATCCCATAACTTTTTAATGACGGAGATACCGCAAGGCAGATGGTTTTCTCTGTCCTGCTCTTATCTGCAACCACAAGATTTGTTGTCAATGGGTCACGATTTCGTTCTTTACACTCCACAGAAGCATAGAATGATTTGAGGTCAATTGCGATATAGGTCTTTTGCTTTGCCATCATTCTATGCTCCCTTCTAAAATTCCTTCGAGTAAATTATGCTATCGTTAGTGTCAATCCTCGGTATAGAAACCATCCAATACATATGTTGTGACTGGTGTTATATACAATTCATATTTAATAACCAGTCTGATTAAATCATTTCCGTCAATCAATGTTATCGGTGTACCTTCTCTCGCAGCCTCTCTTGCCTTATTGGTAAATCGGCTGTTAGTAATAAATACTCCATAATCGGCTTGATATTTGTTCATCGCCCCAAGAAATTGATTGATATCCGGCTCACTCACTGGATTTGAATTAAATCTTTTACACTGAATAACCACTCTGGTTGTTCTAAAATCATCGGCATCTACGTGATATCCATAACCATCAATGCCACCATCATTTGACACCTGAACGCCTTTGTTGGTAAACTCCACTCCCATCTTTGTAAGAAGTGCTCGTGAAAATTGTTCAAACTTTGCTGGAGACATATTAGCGATTGCACTCTGAAGTTTTACCTTGAAATCATCTAACAATTCGTCATCTGTGGATTCATTCTCCTCGTCTTCAACCTCCAGTGTTTCTACTGGCTTGTTTTTCGATTTGTTCTTAGTCGAATGTTCCTCCCAATAGCTTCGAGCCTTATCCCTTACTTCTGTCTTAACATCAAAATCTGTTAAATCTACATTTGCTCCATCTTGAGTAAGTGTAATCTTTGGATTGAATTTCACATAAGATATGAGTCCGACATAACTAAGCTCTTTAATAGCAAAATTAAACTTAAAATCAAATTTTTTGTACTGATTTCCTGTTTTATTAGATGTATATAGTTTCTGTTCAAATTCAGCAATATGCTCATCTAACTCACTAATTCTGTCTCTAATTTCAGAACGCTCTAACTGTCCACCTGCTTCCTGAAGGACTTGAAGGATTGGTTTAATAAGGTATGATACTTGTTCTTCTGTATTTAAATCGTCATAAAACATATTTACATTTACACCTCTCATTTACTGTGCATACTTCTTGAAATTCTCTGCCTGCTCAAGAACTTCCTTGTAAACATCATCAATGGTTACTGGCGGATAGCCGAACTCATCAAGCAGCAATATCAAATCCACTTGCAAGTTTGCCTTAATATCATCACGGGCAGACCAATCGGTATAGCGTGACTTATCATCAACAATCAGCTTTATCCTTTTGGAAAGTTCAATCATTTTATCGTCCGGATATTCAAACTCAAACTTCTTGGAAACTGCTTTCAAAATATCATAGAAAGCTTTTTCCTCATAATCTATTCCCATATTCTTGAAGGAGTTCTTTTCTGTTTTCAGTTCAGACAACAACTGTGCAAGCTGCTCCGCAACATCATCAAGGACTTCGTTAGCATACGCTTCATCACGACGACGGTTATTATACTCATCAACAACCTTTTTAAGTCTGTCTGCAAATTCCACACCCATAATTTTATTAACTTTCTTAAACTCGTCAATCGCCTGAGAAAGAAGTCTTTGAAGTATCTTGATTTTCGTATTCGGCAACTGAATAGCATTTATCTTATTCATATATTCATCGCTGAAAATATCAACCGATATATGCTTTCCGGTTTCAAATAATTCCTCAATGCCATCAGACTGAATTGCACCCTCAAGCATTTTGCGGACACGAGCGTTCATCTGCTCAATATCCGGTGCATCGCCTTTTGTCAATTTGAAAAGGATAGAACGGACAGCACAATAAAAATGGATATAATCCTTATCTTCATCAGAGAATTTCTCACTTGAGCTGCAAAGATTAAATGCCTGTTTCATTCTCTTGACTGCTGCCATAAATCTTCTTTCCAGTTCTTCAGACAACTGCACATACTCAACCGCACGATTCAGGCAGGCAAGCTGTTCAGTAGGAGAACCGTTAAAGAAATCACTGCTGTTAAAGTTGTGGAACATCTGACCAAGGACTTCTAACTGGTCTTTTACAATCGTTATGGACTGCTCCACACCTTCAAATTCTTCGCTCTCAAAATTCGTATATTTCTTGAGGGCAGTGTTCATATTTTTCTTAATACCTATGTAGTCAACAATTAAACCTTTATCTTTTCCCTCGCATACACGATTTACACGAGAAATCGTCTGAATAAGGGTATGCTGCTGAATAGGCTTATCAATGTAAATCGTATCAAGCTCCGGCACATCAAAACCAGTCAGCCACATATCTACAACAATGGCAATTTTAAAGTTTGACTTCGGATTTTTGAACTGACGGTCAAATTCTTTCCTATCCTCTTTTGTGCCAAGCATATCAAAGAGGTCTTTTTCATCATCTTTATTACGAGTCATAACCAACTTAATTTTTTCCATTGGCTTCAACTCTTTTTTATCTTTTTCACTCAGAACAACCCCGTCATCACAAATCTTCTTTTCTGTCCATTCCGGTCTGAGTTCCTTTACTATCTTATAGAAATCGTATGCTATATTTCGGTTGGAACATACAAACATTGCTTTGCCTGCTACAGTTGCACCTTCTGCCACACGGGTTTCATAATGCTTGATAAAGTCCTCTGCAACAGCACGAAGTCTGTCAGGGTCGCCAATAATAACTTCCATTTTGGCAACTGCTTTCTGGCTTTCTTCTACTTGATGTTCATTTGCTCCCTCAAGCTCACACTGTGCATAATATTCTTCAATCTGTCTTACCTTGTCCTGATTAAGCATAACCTTAGCTGCACGACCATCGTAAACAAGATTAACTGTAATACCGTCCTTAACAGCTTCCGTCATTGTATATGCGTCTACAACACCACCAAAGACTTCGATTGTTCCATCAACCGGAGTCCCGGTAAATCCAACATAAGTTGCATTTGGTAAAGAGTCGTGCAGATACTTGGCAAAGCCATAGGTTTTCTGAACACCTGACTCTGTAATCTTAACCTTTTGGTCGAGATTGATTTGGCTTCTGTGTGCTTCATCAGAAATACAAATCACATTTGTTCTGTCTGTAAGAAGCTGCAAATCCTCTGTGAATTTCTGAATGGTCGTCAGATAAACACCGCCACTCTCTCGTCCCTGAAGCTCCTCACGAAGTTTCTCACGGGACTCAATACTTACAACAGTTTCATCTCCGATATATTTCTTTGAACCTACAAACTGTTTGGAAAGCTGGTCGTCAAGGTCTGTTCTGTCTGTAATAATGAGAATAGTTGGGGAAGAAAAGTATTTGCTTTTCATCAGCATACGGGTAAGGAAAAGCATTGTATAACTCTTGCCGCACCCTGTTGCTCCAAAGTATGTACCACCTTTACCATCTCCTTCAGGGCGAAGATGAGCCTTGATATTCTCATACAATTTATTTGCCGCAAAGAACTGTGGATAACGGCACACTATCTTCAAATCCTTATCGGAGTTATCCGGAAAATAAATAAAATCTTTGATAACTTCAAGCAAACGGTCTTTTCGGAAAAGTCCCTTTATCATTGTTACAAGAGAATTGATACCGTCCAGTTCTTTATCGTCTGAGTTTATCTTTCTCCACGCATAGAAGAAATCATACGGGCTGAAGAAAGAACCATATTTATTATTTGCTCCGTCACTGATAACAACAAACGCATTGTATTTGAAAATCTCTGGAATATCTCTACGGTAACGGATTGTAAGTTGCTTATATGCGTCCATTATGGTCGTATTCTCTTGTACTGCACTCTTAAATTCAAGAACAACAACAGGAATACCATTTACGAACACAATGCCATCAGGAATACGCAACTGATTATTAATGCCTTCTATTTCAAACTGATTAACCACTTTGAAAATATTGTTTTCGGGAGTGTCGAAATCAATAAGTTCAATATAGAGGTCTTTCTGCGTTCTATCCTCACGGTTAAGAATAAATCCATCGCAGAGCAACTTAAATACAGCTTTGTTTGCCTCATAAATCGTACCGGAAATATTACGCAACATTAGAATGACACTATCCACCTCACTCGGTGTGATACCGTCTTTCGCATAGCGATTATAGAGGTATTGCTTCAGGTCGTCCGTAATTAGAACCTCTGTCCTTTCTCTGTGTATCTGGTCGCCACTGACATAGGTGTACCCCTCGTCTTTGAACAACTCCATTATTGACATTTCTAATGCGTGTTCATTAAAATTTGCCATTGCGTTCACTCCTTTTATACGCTCTGTGTTTTATAAAATATCAGCAATATATCTGTGACGGAAATAAATTCTCTCCCATATTCGCCATTCCAATAGCCGTATACGCCCAATCGCTCAATTCTTCCGGCAAGCGATAACAAATCGGATTGCCATCATTTGAAATCGTAATCAACGGACTACCCGATTTATCCATTCCAACAGATAAAACCATTTCTGTTTGACTGCCTTCGGCAATTTGAAAAATCGGCTGCTTAGTAATATCGTAATAAACTTTTGCTCCACGGCGATTTAAGAAATACTCGTCATTTGTTTCATCAATAAAGTCTATCGGCAATTTATTTCGTCTGCGACTAAAATAATCAGATAACTGCCGACAAACATATCTATTAAAATATTCGCCCTGCATTTCAAGTTTTTCATTGACAAGCTGTTCTGTATTTTCAAAATGAGCCATATAGCCAAGTAGTCCTATAAAACATACCAAGTCATCGGAATATATTCCTGCAAAAGACTTATACCAAACATTATCCCATTCGCAAATTATCTTATACAACTTTTTATATAGGTTCAGTTGAGCTTCATTAAGCTGAAACCATTTTGTACTTAACAGTTTTTTCTCCGTTTCCTCCGCAATGGAATGATAGTGCAATTTATCACACAAGGCTTTTAATAGCTTTGAAATAATACCCGCCATCATATCTGCTATACGCAAACCACAACTATCTTTTGAATTTCCCTCTTTTACATTAGACAGTCCCATTTCACACGCAGCCTGCATTGTTCTACTGGCTTCGTTCTGCTCTCCTTCTTTATCTAAAATTAAGACATAATTCTTAATCTGTTCTTCCCGTAAGTATTTCGCAAAACCGCTAAACGGCATACGATAATCCCATTGCAGTTCCGGAATCGCTGAAATATCGTCCAAAATATACAGTATATTTTCAAAGACTTCATTCTCCCGCTCTTTCAGACTCATATTTGAACGGTTACATTCAATTCGTTCTCTAAAAAACCTTTTCAATTCCTCTACAAATTGTTTTGAATTATCATCATAAATACTTTGGATAACTTTCTGCGGACGATACACAACAAGAGCCTTTGTAATAGAATACTTAACTGCATCTGCATCTATAATGAAATTATTCTGATAACCTATAAAAAGTTGCAAGACTAAATATTCTATCTTACTTGCAACAGAAAAATACAACTTGGTACTTTCATCAAAAATAGATAAAAAGTCCATTATAAACTGTGTGTTGGCTTTATCAAGCGAAGCAAATCCACATTCAAACTTCTTTTGCTTCAAGGTTGTGCTTTTTAATTCTCCGTTTCTATCTTTACGGTCTGCATATTTATTTTCAAAGTCCTCATATTTCTTGAAAACTTCTTTTTCATTTTCTTTCGCCCAACCAACTACAACTGTAACAAAATTATCGTAATAATTTGGAGCAGTTACGGTATTATAGTTGATTTTTCTACTGTGTTCTGACTCGTCATAATAAAATTTATATGTATCCACAACTGTTCCCTCTACTTTCGGTTAAATGATAATTTAGCGGCTTAGAAGTGAAAGAATATCTGTCTGCATTTGACTTAGCAAAAGTATTTCTCGATAGTTCTCTAACATTCTATTATAGAGTGGAGATACTTTTATACTAAATGCAGTTTGTTCTTCTTCACTGAGTGAAACACAGACCATTCTATCAAAATCTTTTTTTCCTATGTGGATTACAGTTGTTCCACCTTGAGTTCTCTGAACTTCAGCAAGAATAGGTTTTAATGTGAGATATAAAAACAATGGATGAATCGAATTTTGTGTTGGAACAACTTTGCATACTCGTTGGTTCAAAACACCTTTACGCCCATACCAAATATGCGGGATGAATTCACCATCCATACCGATGAGAATATCGCCTATATTGACATACTCCATTTTGTTTATAATTTCATCAGTGTATATGTCCGGCTCACACTTGGAAAGATCACGAATACGAACTAATGGATAACCTCGTTTCTCGGAATTAAACAGTTCTGATGAAAACGGAGAACCATTTATAACAGATAGGATTGAATAGATACTATCTTGTTTATCCGGATCAACACTTGATACCGTTTCTTTGTATATGGTTTGAACCGTCGCTTCTAAATTATCATTTATCTTCTGCTTTAAAGCAATTCTTGCTGTAATTGCCTTATATCCGTCTACAATCTCTTTTTGCTTTTCATAGGGCGGAACTGGTAACTCTACCTTACACATTTCGTCCCAATCCATAACTTCTCGCACACTTCCGTGTGACTTAAAGCGGGCATACCTATCAAATTCCGGTCTGCTAAGCCAAAGCATTAAATACTCCGGAATAAGTTGTTTCTCATCAATTATCTCAAAGACTGTATAAACATTACTTACAAGTCCTTCCTCATAATCTTCCAACAGAGCAATCCCTATTTTATCTCCTCGCCTTGATGTATCTGGAATATATGTAAACTGCCCTTTTTTTACCACTTTATATTTCTTAAAATCCGTTCCAACTGTATTTGCAATAGATGGAATAAATTTCTTTTGAACAGAAACACCAAGTAAATTTTCTTCTTTTCCCTCAGAATTTCTAACATCAACCTGACGGATAAATTTCCCCAACTGTTTATAATTCGATTTCATATCCCAACTCCTTAAATACAGCAAGCAAATCTGCCTTGGATTTTTCCTCTTGAACAAGAAGTTCTTTGAGTTCTCCCTGCAATGACTTCATTTTTGTATCAAAGTCGATGTTCTCATCACGGTTGACAAACTCAATATATCTGCTCGGTACAAGAGTAAATCCTTTTTCTTTTACTTCTTCAAAAGAAGCAGAATAGCAAAACTCCGGTACATTCTCATAAGTTTCCTCATAGCCTTCCTGCTGCCAGTTATGATATACACTTGTAACTTTGGCTCTATCTTCCTCTGTCAATTCAATGTACTTCTTCTCATAAGGACTTCCCATCTGTCGTAAATCCATAAAGAGTATTTCATCTTCTCGGTTACGATAGCGTTTGAGCTTTCCGTTCTGTTCCACAACACGAGCCTTTTTATTCTTATTGAGTACCCAAAGGGTAACGCTGATGTCAGTGGTATAGAAAAGGTTTCTCGGAAGAATAATAATCGCTTCTACCAAGTGATTTTCTATAAGCTGCTGTCTGATTTTCAGCTCTGTACCATCATCGGATAATGCACCATTGGCAAGCAGGAAACCTGCCACACCGTTTTGTGAAAGTTTAGAAACAATATTCAGTATCCAACCATAGTTTGCGTTGCTTGTTGGTGGAACTTCATATCCATTCCAACGAGGGTCGTCTACAAGCTCATTCTCGGCTCTCCACTGCTTCTGATTGAAAGGTGGGTTTGCCATAATGAAATCTGCTTTAAGGTCTTTGTGCTGGTCGTTGGTAAATGTATTGGCTGCCATCTCTCCAAGATTTGCAGAAATACCACGGATAGCTAAGTTCATTTTTGCCAGTTTGAAAGTGGTATTTGTGTATTCCTGACCGTAAATAGACACTTTCTTTTTATTACCGCTATGTGCTTCTACGAACTTGATGGACTGCACAAACATACCGCCCGAACCGCAACAAGGGTCATAAAGTATTCCATCGTAAGGCTCAAGCATTTCGGCAATCAGGTTTACAATACACTTTGGTGTGTAGAACTCTCCTTTACCTTTTCCTTCTGCAAGAGCAAATTTACTAAGGAAATACTCATATACACGGCCTATAATATCGTTCTCTTTATCATCAGTGTTGATACGATTGATTTCATCAAGCAAAGAAGCCAACTTTGCCGTATCAATATGTAAACGGGAGTAATAGTTATCCGGCAAAGCACCTTTCAGTGCCGGGTTGTTCTTCTCAATCGTATAAAGTGCTGTATCTATCTTCAGGGCAATATCGTCCTGCTTTGCATTTTCAATAATGTACTTCCAACGGCTTTCTTCAGGAAGATAGAATACATTTTCCTGAGTATAAAACGGTTTCATATCCGCATACTTTTCGCCGTGTGTAGCAATAATTTTATTACGGCATTCCTCAAACTTGTCGCTGGCAAATTTAAGGAAGAATAAACTCAGGACAACATGCTTATACTCCGCAGGCTCAACAGAACCTCTCAGTTTATCAGCACTTTTCCAAAGTGCTTCTTCCATTGATATTTCTTTCTTTGGTTTAGCAGCCCTTGCCATCTATAATTACCTCCGTGTTTTAATCTTCGTCTAAAATAACTTCGCATATATCTCCAATATCACAATGAAACACCTGACATATCCTCATCAGTACTTCAAGAGATACTGGCTCATTCTTATTTATCTTCGTTGCAGCGTATGATGTAATTTCGGCTGCACGCATTAAATCCTGTCTTTTCATTTGATTGTCAATCATAAGTTTTTGAAGTTTGTTATAGCATATCTTCATCAGTAATACCTCTTCATCTTATAATTTTTCTTCGTTACAGTTAGTCATTTAATATTATATATTAAATTTTCAGGCATTTCAAGATTTCGGACAGAAATATAGCCTTTCAGGCATTAAGGTGTCACTTTTTACAAACACCTAATACGACTCTTTTATAGAATACTAAAAAAGAGATGCCGAAGCACCTCAATTATACATTCTATTATTAACATTCAATGCAATCATTGCTATGACCTTTTCTATCGGCGGCTCTTTTCCGTCCGGTGCAACTGCTTTCCAAAAAGCTATTGCTTCCGGTTCAGCACTTTTCATTGCTTCCCGAATGGCAAACTGCATTTCCTCTTTTACTGCTTTTTCGGTTGTTCCATTTTCTTTTGCTATTTGTCTGAAAATGTCGTTCACTTCTACTTCCTCCTATGTCTATTAGTATGTGTCTATCACTAACAGTTGTTGTTATAGCATATTCTCTCTGTCGAAGTCCCGAAAAATTTGTCGATAGCAGAAATTTTTTATACTGAAAAAAAGAAAGCTCGTCGATTAGGACGAACTTCTGTGTTTTATGGAAGTATTTGCTTTGACTGCTTCACAAGTGTATCTATGACTTCATAAATTCTGTTTCTATCTTCAGGAGCAAGTTTTTCAAGCTTCTCATTCAGCATTGAGTTCTTGACTGTATATCCCGTTTCCAGAACATCTGTAAGAACCATATCCGATGATACACCTAAAGCATTTACTATCTTTATGAAAGTTTCGAGTGACGGAATTTTCTCTCCACGCTCAACCATACCAATATAATTTGTTGTCAAATCTGTTTTCTCAGCCAAATCTTCTTGGCGTAATTTCCTCGCAAGTCGGAACTTTCTTATATTCTTGCCGATTGTATCGAGCTTCATCACATCACCTCCCTTAGTGTGTTTCCATAACTAATAGTATAGGTTAAGTCGATTTCAAATCACACGCACCCAAAGGAAGTCAAACCAACTATTAGTGATGATTCCCAACTATTTTTATGTTATACTATAAAAGTAGTAATTCACGATTGTTAATGGCGAACGACAAATCACAACCCAAGAGCCAAGTTAAACAATCTCCAAAAAAACTTAGGGGTAAAAAGGAATGGAAGAAAGAAAAATAATATTCAGTAAGCGTTTCAAGAAATATAAGTTCATGAATTCTGATACAGAATCCAAAGACGATGCTGATTACGATGCCGCTATTTCACAAGTCAGCGATTTCTTTGAATATATGCGAAAGAACCGCAAAAGTGTTCCTGATGAAGAAAGAATCGCCAATAAAGATAAGTTCATTAAAACCGTAGAAGAATTATCTAACGCCTATAAAATTGATGTAGATTTAGAAGAATTTAGCGAAGGTTATGTAGCACACATCTATCTTGATTACGGTTGCTACAACGAATATATTAAGAAGCTGCTAGCAATGTTGTTTATCCTTGCCGATGATATTTCCTTTTTAGATGGCAAAAAAGAAGATGCCGATATGCTTTTCAGTTTCACTTATCACACACATCATATTTTCCTAAAAGACAGAGAAACAACCGATTTCTCATAATGTACCCGATGGCTACTCAACTGAGCAGC
>OHJU01001383.1_pt1 | contig 11000 bp, 9 predicted proteins | sample 1568711 | NCBI WGS metagenome assembly OHJU01 (sample SAMEA3879574, study PRJEB24766) | human gut metagenome | biome: human-associated habitat; feature: feces | place: USA | collected 1985/1987 | reverse complement strand
TATTCTTCTGGCTCTTCATAGTGTACGATGACTCGATTGTCATCATATGGTGTTGTAATATATATCATAGCTACCTCCTATCATGCCTTTGGTGCATCACCAATACTATATTGAATCGGCCCACACAACATGTCCAGGTAATGCGTATAGTTGTTGCTATTCTTATCGCAACCATAGACACCAACAAGGTTATAATCGCTAACGGTAACACCTTGCGTGTAGACGGGGTACTGTGCGTAGTACCTAGTATCAATTGAAGACACACTACTTTCGAGGGGACCAACAACTGGGCACAGGCGAACGCGGGATATATCAAACATAGTGTGTCCCATGAACAGAATATCAGTATTAAATACTGATTCATACTTTACACTACCCGATGTTGGGGCTGTATATAGTGATACGTCTGCCGTGAGAGTCTGCGCCAAATCACCTGTAGATCTATTTATGGCATATATCTCGTATGTTGATGTACTATTGCTCCAAAAATATGCATAGGTACTGTCACTGCCGAGATAATAGCTTAAATGGCCGCTTGCTGCTGCGTAATACTTCGGCGTACCAAAGGTAGCAGAGCTTAGTGTTAGTACAACATGGCCATATTTACTACCATTATATACCTGGATCAGGACTTTACCAGACTGCAACTGGATAAAATTGCTAATAAGCGAAGCACTTGAACTAAGTGTAACTGATGTTATTCCAAGAGTTACGGCTCTTGTACTCACATCAACCTTGCCAAGTGATAGTGTGGTTGTATTTGTCAGGTATACGAAATACAATACATCACCAACAGCACCTACCGGTGCAATATACGATGAACTATCAGAATACAGTGTAACAGCAATAGAACTATTGCTCCATGCAGTACCATTTCCACTTCTAGACGCATAACATAGTGTTGTTGAGGTTTTACTGGAAACTCTTAAATATCCTCTATAATTAGTAGTAGTAAAACACCCGGCAAAGTCAGATGTGCTCATTGGCGCACTATATATCAATTTTTCCATATCGAAGATATAGTAGTTACTACCATTGCTCATGGGGATAATACTTCCGTTATGTGATGCGTAATCGATAGCCGGAACAAATACGCAGCCACTATAACCGTCGCTGTTTGTAGAAGCATATTCATAAACCGCCTGATGTGCTAGTGTTGTTGGGTTGTGTCTGCGTACCTGTGCTGCATAGGCTATTGAATTAGTGCTGGTATCCCTATAGTTTCCACATGAGAAAATATAGCTACCATATCTAGCAAAAGACAGAGGATAGTACGTAGTTGTACTCGATAGTGTCAATCCGTAATATAGTCTTTTATACGTGAAGTTTTCTGGAATTAGGGATAACTTCCGCAACGTATTTGTGCGTGTGTCCAGTACGGTCTGACGAGCAGGTGTCAACTGCTTGGGCGAAATCCATTTAGTAGTAACCGTGCCAGCAGTAGCCTCTGCATCAGTGGCGGCTTTTTCTGTCAAAAACTGCTGAGTCTTAAGTGGTGTCATGATCTTAGTATCTACACTACCAGCCTGGGCCTCAACAGTGGTGGCAACCTTCGCTGTAATCTGATTGGCGACACGAAGTGGGGTCATAACTTTGGTATTATCACTACCAGTCTGGGCCTCAGTCTGTGTTGCAATCTTAGCGGTTAGGAATTGCTGAGTCTTAAGTGGAGTCATCCAATGAGTATCATTTGTGCCAGCCTGAGCCTCAGCAGTAGTGGCCTTACTATTCTGATAATTATCAGAATACTCTTTAACCTTGGCGTTAGTATAATCATCATACCGCTGCCAGGAATATTCACCTCTATATGAACCACGGCAAATCCACCAGCACTCACTTAGTTCATAGGTCTTGGTCTGAAATCTACCATATGTATTGATATATGCCGTAGTTTCATCCTTAGTAAATTCGATACCAGCAAAGTTCTGGCACATATCTGCGGTCAGGTCAAGGATAGTAATATCAGAAATAGTTACACCCTTACCCAACTGTGCAGATGCGGAGTTATACATTGTGGTAACACGAAGTTTAAGAGCACCAACTTCATCAACCTTAGTATAGGCAACCAGCTGTGTACTATCTCCAGCAGTCGGAATACTCATACTGGTTGTTGCAATTACATCGTCGCCACACAGCAATTCAATGATTGCGCCATTGGCATCAGCCGTAACAGCCATCTTAGCATTGATATAGACAATATCATTTGCTCTAACGGCTGTCATATCAACTTCGCTAACAATAGTTGATGCTGTACCATCACCAACGATGGTAGCAGAGGAACCAGATGCAGATGATGTAGATGCAGTGCACTTCCAGTTGCTAGCAACCTGTGTCAACGCATCTGGCATCATATTATTAAAGATCATCTTTGGGACAACCCACAGTTTACCAGCAAACTGAGCATCAACAGTTGTTGGTGCACGATTTGAACGGATAGGATCAGCAAGAGTAAGAACCTGCTGAATATCACCACTCTGTGCGGTATTCTGGTCGAGTTTCCTAAAATTTTCATTGAAATCATCGACATTATAAAAGTCGGTCTGGGATGGCAATTTCAGTCCCAACTTCTCTGTATATGTCGCCATATTACATACCTACCTTTCTGATTTGGTCGTGTGTATCTGTTGAAAGCTGTAAATGGGTATATGGTATTAGTTCATTATGCCTTGTGTACTCAATAAGAGCATGTGTGATAATACCAGCGGCCTTGGCTCTGTTCATTGCCTTAATGACATCATTCTCGATACCATCGTAATAAAGATCACGATCTTCTGATTCAAATTTAAATACACAAACTACATGCCCATATGCTTTCATTTCTTCCTCTGCATTAGGATATTTCCAGCCATCATAGATTTTGATACATCTTTCGGCTTTCGCATCGTCATTTGCTAAACCCAAGGATATCGCAACAGCATACCTAATTGAGGCCGCTGTACCGCCCTGTAGTGAGTTGGCAACTGATGATAGACGCTTCCTGTATGTATCGTCATCCTCGCCATCCTGTCTGGCGATGTTGAGGAATGAACCCCATCGCCAGTCAAGATCTCTACCATCAGTAGTCTCAACACCGATAGCATTGTCGGCACGATCAATATATTCAGAGGAAACTATCTCAAACTCGTCGGCAAATGCCTTGAGGATGTTATAGATTTGTGATTTATCGTCCTTATCATAATAGCTGACAAGTCGATTTAGGATTGCTTCCAGTTTATTCATTCCACACCACCCCGTTTATAGTGATAGTGTTATTTCTGATAATCTGGATTGCCTCGGCAGGGACATTTGCGGCTGGTGAGATCATCGTGATGTCCATATTGTTGACACCACAAGCATTGAAGATAAATCTCTCAAGCTGGTTGATGATCAGGGGGTCGCCAATGCCGAGTGACAGCATATACTGCAGGATACCATTGCCGATAGTGTCAGCATCGGTGTATCCAGTAGTATTGATATTGATGTCGACATTGACAACATCAGGATATGTGATCTGGACATCAACACCTGCGGCCTTATTAGCATCAATAGTGGCCTCAATTTCGTCCTTGAGTTCATCGGTAGGAGGAAGTGTCGCAGTAACGACAATGATATCGGCGGTACCAACACCACGTGCTAGGTCGATACAGACCGCATCCTGCACACCATCAATTTCCATGACAGAGGACTCAAGGGAGTCGGATGTACCCTTGCCCAACAGAGATAGGGCTTCCTTAGAACGTGAACGGAACTCATCATCTGACTCGACATCAGAGCCGCCATAGATATTCTCGTCATTGTTAACATACTCAATGTTGAGGATTGGTGAGTTCATGATGGTAACTGTATTGGCTGGAACGTAGACATTACCAGCTTTAACAGCAGTACATTCAACCTGTACTGACAGTTCGCCAGCAGGCAGGAATGCACCAGACTGGGTTACCACAAATTCGGTCACCGTACCATCCTGATCGGCATATGTGCTAACCTTAGAGCCAGCAGGGATCATAATATTGGCATCAGAAGCCCCAGACCGACCAAATGTAAGGGTGGCGATGCAAGGTACTGCACTCTTACGGACAATACCCAGTATCTTGACCAATCGGTCTAGGTCGTTGCCAGTTGCGGTATCGATATCCATACCCTTAAAGATCTGGTCGATCTGGTAGTACTGGATATCCTGCTCTGCCAAGATTGCCTCAGCAATAGTACGTATGACAGAACCAGGATTGATATTTGAGATCTTTGTAGAGTTAGTGATGCGTCTTAGGACATCATTAACCATAGTATCGAATTCTTTTACTTGGATAGCCATATTCGCACCACCTTATATTGTTAGAATTACAGAACTTGACATGAGTGTGCCATCAATAGATTTAATGACGAATGAAATGTGGATGTTGTTCTTGTTGTTCTCGTCATAATGTGCATCGACGGATACGACCTCACTCACCCGATCGTCCATCATTATCGCATCGATACAATCCTTCTTGATTGTGTCAATACTACTGTTGGCGAGTTTCAGTCTGCGCTTGTATGCCATATTACCAATATCTGTGTGATACTGATTTTCACCATAGATAGTGAGCACATTATTCACAGCAGACTGGGTGATTTCATCATATGACTCTACAACCGCTATATCGCCGTAAATGGTGGTAGCGACATCACCATTTGTCAGGAATATATCAGCCATATCATCACCGTCCTTATTATTAAAATTATAGTGATAGGTATATGTCAAGAAATATAAGCAAAATGGCAGGTGTTAAGCCTGCCACTCGCATTATTCTATAAACACACTAGTACTGCCACCACCAGTAAGGCTTGCAGTACCAGCGTGGGGTTGTATGGTTTCCAATGCATATGCGGCTGGCATACCATTGATGAAGACCTTTGATGATCCCATTACAACCTTGCCATAGACTGGTAGGATATCATGCAATGAGCACCATTCATAGGTTGTATCGCCAACCCTTGCGGCCTGTACACCATTAATATAGACATTAGGAGACCCTGTACCTATATAACCAGTAATTGCGGCAATTACCAATCCAGCAGGATGAACACCATTTAAGCTATCGCCTTTAAGTGCAACATTTCTCATAGTATCACCTTACCCGATATTGATGCGACTACCACTAATGGTAACAGACCCATCAGCACCCAGCTTAATATAAGCGCCGCCAGAACTGTATAGAACAATTTCTCCTGGCTTAGCCTCAGGTGCTTTTGGATTATGGACACCAACACATGTGTTGTTAACATCATCGTTGATAATCATCTGTGCGAACAGACCACTAGGTGGACAGGAGGATACACCATACGGTGCAACTACCTTGACCTCACGAACCTCGCCATTGGCGGTATTCTGAATATTAAGTTTAGTGCTTGTGCCAGATGCAACACGACCAAATGGAATAACGAATCGTTTGATCGCATTATTTGCTTGACTAAGCATCTTACCCATTTTAGGACCAGGCATTTATATCACCCTTTCTTATTCGCCCACAATTCATTGAATGTCCATGCAGCCTTACCAGTAATTCCTCCATTGAGTGAACCCTGTGCGGCATACATTTCATCATTAGCCTTCTTACTTGGAACCATTGTGATCTTTGTGATACTGCCATTAGATAGGTTCTTAGTATAAGTAACCTTCTTGATGAAGAATATGGCATTAGTCTTGGTGATGGTGTCAATTACCCATGCCGTGGTATTGGGCTTAATGAGTTCCTTTCTAGTCCTGACTGATATTTCAAGTCTGTGACTATTATCGAAACCATATCTGACATCATCTTCTGCATTTGCAGCATAGGTATCAGAGCCATCATTGTTCTGTGAACTTCTTACCACACGACGTTTGATACCCTTGTTGATCATCCAATTATTCTTGGATGTACCAAGCACCTTATTCTCGCCACTTGATGCTCCACCATAGACGATAGACTCACTAAATACCTCATCACCATCGTCTTCCAGTTCAAATGATAGGATTGGGATACACATCTTGTCGACTGGTACACCATTGGTGAATGTGTAGGTAGGCTGGGTGTCCATTGCCCAATCGCCCACACAGAAAGTCTTATAGTCCAGCCACATCTTCTTGTTCTCGTTATCAACCATCTTGGCGATAATCGACATTTCGGACTCACCGACACCCACGACATATTTGTCTACGAGTGACATAGATGTGATGTTAGTCTTGGGTATGCCATATGTGGAGCATTTCTCAGCAATATACTGGTTGGGATTAATGTTCTGGAGGGTTGTGGGTAGTGCATGATTGTCGATCAGGGTGGCGGCAAGATCTCTACCAGCCACCCTAATATAACTCTCTCCTGCTTCCCAGTAGTACGTGACCGTATCAACTCTACCAGTCATAATACCAACATCATTGAGATAGATCTCGACTATATCAAATTTGCTGAACAACGATGTGTATCCGCTGTTGGCATTTTTGAATACGAAATCAAATGCATCTGCATCAGTCTCAAGGTCGAGATCAATATTATATTCACGGAAACGATGGCACTCATATCTGCCGCCAAGTCTTGAACTGTAGACTATGAGCAGTAGGTTTGTATCGTACTGTTTCTTATTCTCAACTATTGTCGGCATATTGTCACCACCTTAGGTACTAGGAATTTTCAACACATCACCAATATAGATTAGGTTGGGATTCTTGATACTGTTGAGTGTTGCAATATCTTTCCACGGCACACCATATCGTGCACCGATCGCAGACAATGTATCACCAGCCTTGACCGTGTATGTGATATACTCAGACTTAGGTGTAGGTGCCGCTGTCGTACTGCCAAGGGTTACATCCTCCAATCGCATCCACCCAATAGAGCCAACACAAATCGGATGCGTACCCTTATAGTTGACATATGTGACACACATTGTCTTATTGGTCATTTTGGCACTACGTGGCATAGCACCATATGAGGTATAGTAGGCATATCCATTGCAGATAACCGTATCGCCAACCACGATAGAACGATTATTGTCTGGATCTGCCACAGAGATTTCTGTGTTCTGGGTGATATCGTCCTCAGGGATTAGGGTTCTAACCCAAGGGATTGTGTCATGTACCACAAATTCGAATGTATATGACACGTAATCCTGACGAGGTTCCAGATTTGACGATAGCTTCGTCATTAGTGCTGTTGAGATATCCTGATACACAGGGTGATAGAATTCACCTACACCATGCTGGTTGAACACATTGACGAGTTCCTGCCAGTAATAATAGGCATTTGGGCCATAGAATTCGCCCTCACCAGTAAGTACAATAGCATCAGGATCCATATCCTCAAGTTCAGCACCAGCCAATTCTGGATACTTGTGCTTGGCATATGATCTTTCAACATTGTACTTACAGGTGGTAGGGTTATGAGGCCAGGTGAAACTCTTATATCTCATTGATGATAAGATCTGTCTTGGCATCATATCACTCCTATCTTACTTGATTGGGCGACCAGATCCATTTCTCTGGCTATATCTGTACATCCAGTTGTCAACACCAGTATAACTCTGGATAACATTCTTGGTGACGTTACCAGACTTATCGACATTGACATCAACATCAACATTTACGACTGGTGCTGGGTTGGTGATATCAACAGTTACCTCTGGGTCAATTGCGGCGATACCAGCATTAATCTGCTCCAGAAGACCCTGATTGGCGGCAATACCAGCAGGACTACTGAACTGACCCATGATGTAATCATAAGCACCCTGCGCATTCATTGGACCCTTATTGAGTCCCAATACGAAACTTGGGTTCTGCACCAGCATACCCACCGCATCAGATAGAGATATCGATGCCGCAGACATTTCAGTTGCCGCACTAGCCATGGCCTCCTCAGATGCCTTATCCTCACCCTGTAGGCCAGTAAGCATAGCGTCCAGAACGCTCTGGTAGATATCAGTGCCAAGGCCAGGTACTCCACCAGCATCTGGACCACCAAGTGCATTCTTGCTAACCTCGGTAATATTGTTATCAACCATATACTGGTTCATTGCCTCGACCAGTGCCGCCGCAAGTGCGACATACTGATCCTGACTAATGAATTCCTTGTCTCCCTCTGAATTTTCCCAATACCAGCGGTCAAGGACACCAGATAGATATTGCTTGCCAGCATCATAGTCCTTAAATCCATCAATAGTATTGAATAGTTCATCACGGGCTTCACGGTATTCACTAGGTGTTGCAGGTTCTACTTCGTCTTTCATGAAGTTCTGTACCTTGACGTTTCTCATATCGTCATACCAGCGGCCACCATTGCCCAGTAATTCTTTCAGTACCTCACCAAAGCTTAGTCCACTAGTTGATAGATAATCATCACCAAGGTAGTTAGCATAATCGGTGCCGAAACCGTACTGATATGCGGCGAGTGGCTGATTTTCCTCTGGAATACTAGCACCAACGTATGCCATACCAGCAAGTGCTGTTAGCTTGAGTGCTGGTACTGCCAGACTCTTAGCCAAATCGCCTGCGGTCATATATGACTTGGTAACAGGGTTCCAGTACATATTGATTGCCTTACCAGCCGCCGCACCACCTGCGGCAGAACTACCAGATGGGAGCATCGGTGTACTACCACCAGATGGGAGTGCTGGTGTCTTGCCAAATAGGCCACTACCTAGTGCCGCACCACCTGCCGCCGCTGCACCTGGTAGAAGTAGTGAACCACCACCGCCACCCAATGATGGAACTCCGCCACCAGATGGAAGCTGTGGAACTCCGCCACCACCAGTACCTGGGTTCATACCACTACCGCCACCAATAACATTGACAACCGTAGCATATACCGTCATGGTGTTGGTGTTAGCCATCATAGAGGCAACAGTAGCATTAGAAATACTGCCTGTGGTCATATTCGTGATATTACCAGCAGAGATCGTGCTAGTTGCGGCCTGAACCTTAGCACCAGTGGATAGGATCTTATTACCAGTAAATAGTCTGATAAATGAGGTTACACCCTCAGCAACTCTGGTAACAATATTGAGTGCGAACAGACCCTCAAAGATAAGGATTAGGTTGCGGATAGCCGTAGCGACATCCTGCAGTTCAGGTGGGAGATCATCAATATTGTCATTGACACCCTCAATACCATCCTTAAATGTCTGCCAGCCACCATCAAAGTCACCATTGAGTAGTTTGATAAGTGCCTCCAGAGAGCCAGTGATAAGTGGTGTCTCGGTGAGGCCAATATCAATAGCATCTGCTAGGAAATTACCAACATCAGTAAATGCGTTTGCAACATCCTCACCAAAGTCCTCAGCTAGTAGTTCGCCAGCCTCCTCAACCTTTTCTCTGAACATATCAGTATCAAAGTCGAAGTCCTTGGTGACTAGTGCGTTGCGCAACTGCTGGGCAACTTCCTTGGTGATTGGGGATAGATCGTCACCAAATTCGGTTTTAAATGCAAGCCATGCATTCTCAACCATTTCGAGGCTACCATAAGTAGACTCAAGTGCCAGTTCATAGACTTTATCATTGGTGCCAGCGGCATTCTCTAGGATTGCATCAACATAGTCATCATAGGACATTTCGCCCTCATCAGTACCTGCTAATGCAAGACCAGCTTTTTGCTGGAACATACCAAATAGCTTCTTATAGAACCAGGATGTTTCCTGATCGGACAGGCCAGAAGTTTCCTGCTCCAGAACATCAGCGAAGTTACCAATACCGAGGAAGTTGCCATTCTCGTCCAGAACCTTGCTGACAAAACCATTATAGATCTCTTCTACATTCTCAGTAGGTGGTAGACCTGCGGCAGTAACACCAGTAGGACTCATACCACGAGAGAAAATGGCCTGGATACCAGTACCAGCCTGAGAACCCTTCAAACCAGACTGACCCATGACAGCAATTGCCGCCAGAATTTCATGTAGAGGCTGATCGTAGCCAGCGGCCATATTACCAGCATATTTCATTGACTCGATGATATCATCAACATCAATAATTGATGCATTGGCGGCATATGTAACCTGATCTAGCATTCCGCCCCATTCGCTTGGGTCATAATTGAACTGTGTACCCAACTGAACAGCAAATTCAACAGCCCTATCTAGGGACAGATCATTTGCACCAGCAAATTTAATAACATCAGTTAGTGCATTGGTGTTCAGGATATCCTTCTCACTAATACCAGCCTTGACCAGTGCTGTCTGTGCCGCAGAAATTTCATGAGGAGAATGTAGGCTGCCCTTACCATTTACACCGTTATAACCCATATAGATCGCCTGATCCATTAGGGCACGTGAATTGGTATTAAATTGCTGTAGTCCAGTTGCGGTATTAAGGTTATAGTTAGAAGACATTGCACCCATTGTCTTAGCATGCTGTTTCTCTAACTCTGCAAACTGCTTAATCGCATCAGTTGTAAAATTATATACAGCCCTGCCAGCATCCCATAGTGCTCTCTGGACTGTAGAGTTAAAGCCCCTCATCGTATTGTTATACGAACGAAGGGCATTATTAGCTCTGTAGATGCCGTTATTTGCGGTAACGGCAAATGTATTTAAACCAGATGTTACAGAACGAAAGACAGAGGAGGCATAGTCTTTGGCTTCAATCTCAATAGTTATCTTGCGATCATCGGCCATAAGTCTTCACTCCTTTACCATATAGTTAAGACTCGGTTAATATACGGTCAACCAAGTCATAATCGATGTCTTCATCACGTACTTCTTCGGGATCATCAGTACCGTTAGAGAGGCGGTCAAACCTCTCAGCATCGAAGTTGGGATTGACAAATTGTGGCTTAAACCCACTTTTGCCGCTGAGAGGTTTGCCGCAACGAATACATCTGTTAGAGGTAGCGTCACTCTGGCACTTATCACACATATGTTCCAGTTTCTCGTCGTAATCAATGGCCTCGTTCACGAAGAGCCAAAGCCATTGCTCGTCGGTCATTTCTCTGAAACTATCGTCTGATGGCAGTTTGCCAAATGTACGAGCAACACGGTACTTAAATCGCTCAATGGCGTTACCTCTAAGTGTTTTTTTA
>OHJU01001380.1_pt1 | contig 11035 bp, 18 predicted proteins | sample 1568711 | NCBI WGS metagenome assembly OHJU01 (sample SAMEA3879574, study PRJEB24766) | human gut metagenome | biome: human-associated habitat; feature: feces | place: USA | collected 1985/1987 | reverse complement strand
CTCCGTGCGCTCTGGCAATATAGGATGGCGAAAGGTCACTGGTAATTAAACATCGGCAGTGCGCTGCCGACGGACTAAATTATCAGTGATACCTCGCTGCCTTAACAGGCGTGAGCCTGTAACTCTAAAATAGGAGGAAACATTCGTATGCACATCACTGATCCTGTTGCCGATATGCTGACCCGTATCCGCAACGCCAACAACGCCAAGCACGAGACCGTCGACGTTCCTGCTTCCAACATGAAGAAGAGCATCGCTCAGATCCTGCTGGATGAGGGCTACATCAAGTCCTTCCAGGTTATCGACGACGGTACCCAGGGCGTTATCCGCATCACCCTGAAGTACAATGCCGGCAAGGAGAAGGTCATCTCCGGCCTGCGCCGCGTGTCCAAGCCCGGCCTGCGCGTCTATGTGGGCGCCGACGAGCTGCCCCGCGTGCTGCGTGGTCTCGGCATCGCGATCGTATCCACTTCCAAGGGCGTCATGACCGACAAGGCTGCTCGCGCAGCGCACGTCGGCGGCGAAGTCCTTGCGTTCGTATGGTAAGGAGGTATTTGAACAATGTCGAGAATTGGTAGAATGCCCATTACCGTCCCCGCCGGTGTGGAAGTCACCATCGCGGAGAACAACGTTGTTACCGTCAAGGGCCCTAAGGGCACCCTGACCCAGGCCCTGCGTCCGGAGATGATCCTGGAGCAGGACGGCAACACCATCCACGTCAAGCGCCCCTCCGACGACAAGCTGCACTGCGCGCTGCACGGCATGACCCGTGCCCTGCTGCACAACATGGTCGTCGGCGTCAGCGAAGGCTTCAAGAAGGAGCTGGAGATCAACGGTGTCGGCTATCGTGCCGCCAAGGAGGGCAACGAGCTGGTCATGAACCTCGGTTACTCCCATCCCGTGAAGATGGCGGAGATCGACGGTATCACCATCGAAGTGCCCGGCCCCAACAAGGTCGTGATCTCCGGTCCCGATAAGCAGAAGGTTGGCCAGTTCGCGGCGGAAGTCCGCGAGAAGCGTCCTCCCGAGCCTTATAAGGGCAAGGGCATCAAGTATGTCGACGAAGTCATCCGCCGCAAGGTCGGTAAGACCGGCGCCAAGAAGTAAGGAGGTGTGCCGTTATGATTAAAAGACCCAATACCAACGCTCAGCGTCAGAAGCGCCATAAGAGAGTCCGCTCCAAGGTGTTCGGCACTACCCAGCGTCCTCGTCTGAACGTGTTCCGCAGCGAAAAGAATATCTACGCCCAGATCATCGACGATGTGGCCGGCAACACCCTGGTCTCCGCTTCCTCCCTGGATAAGGAGATCGAGGGCAACGGCGGCAACAAGACCGCGGCCCGTGCCGTGGGCAAGCTGGTGGCTGAGCGCGCCAAGGCCAAGGGCATCGACACCGTGGTGTTCGATCGCGGCGGCTATCTGTATCACGGCCGCGTGGCCGAGCTGGCTGAAGGCGCCCGCGAGGGCGGCCTGGAATTCTGAGAGAGGAGGAACACTGACAAATGGCAAGATTTGAAAGAGAACCCAGCGAGTTCATCGAAAAAGTCGTCTGCACCAACCGTGTATCCAAGACGGTCAAGGGCGGCCGCGTCATGAAGTTCTCCGCTCTGATGGTCGTCGGCGACGGCAAGGGCAAGGTCGGTTTCGGCCTTGGCAAGGCCGCTGAAGTGCCCGAGGCGATCCGCAAGGGCATCGAGGACGCTAAGAAGAACATGATCAACGTGTCCCTGTCCGGCAGCACCATTCCTCACGAGATCATCGGCGAGAAGGGTGCCGGCCGCGTGCTGATGAAGCCCGCCGCCCCCGGTACCGGCGTGATCGCCGGCGGCCCCGTGCGTATCATCATGGAGGCCGCGGGTATCAAGGATATCCGTACCAAGTGCCTGCGCTCCAACACCGCTGTGAACGTGGTGGCCGCTACCTTCGAGGGCCTGAAGTCCCTGCGTACCCCCGAAGAAGTCGCCCGTACCCGCGGCAAGAGCGTGGACGAGATCGTGGGTTAAGGAGGACAGAACATGGCTAATCTGAAGATCCAGCTCGTAAAGAGCCTCAACGGCAGACTGGAAAAGCACATCGCCACTGCCAACTCCCTGGGCCTGCGTAAGATCGGTGACACCACCGTACAGCCCGACAACGCCCAGACCCGCGGCAAGGTCGCCAAGATCGGCTACCTGCTGAAGGTCACTGAAGAATAAGGAGGTGCGAGAGAATGAAACTGAACGAACTGTCTCCCGCAGCCGGCTCCGTTAAGGAAGCCTACCGCAAGGGCCGTGGTCACGGCTCCGGCAACGGCAAGACCGCAGGCCGCGGTCACAAGGGCCAGAAGGCCCGCAGCGGCGGCGGTACCCGCATCGGCTTTGAGGGCGGTCAGATGCCTCTGGCACGCCGCATCCCCAAGCGCGGTTTCAACAACATTTTCGCAACCAAGTATGTTACCATCAAGGTATCTGACCTCGAGAAGTTCGAGGCCGGTTCTACCGTTGATACCGAGGCCCTGCTGAAGGCCGGCATCATCTCCAAGACGCTGGACGGCGTCAAGGTGCTGGGCAACGGCGAGCTGACCAAGGCTGTCAATGTCAAGGTCGCTGCTTATACAGCCTCCGCCAAGGAAAAAATCGAGAAAGCGGGCGGGAAGGCTGAGGTGATGTAAGGTGTTTGAAACCTTCCGTAATGCATGGAAGATTGAAGACCTGCGCAAGCGTCTTCTGTTCACCCTTCTGATCCTCGTCCTGTTCCGTCTTGGCTGTGCGATTCCTGTGCCGTACATCAGCGCAGGCGCACTGACCTCGATGTTTGCCGGCGGCACCGGCGATATGCTGGAGTATCTGAATATGATGAGCGGCGGCGCTCTGAGCGAATGCACGTTGTTCGCTCTGGGTGTGCAGCCCGCCATCAACGCCTCCATCATTATGCAGCTGCTGGCGGTAGCCATTCCGTATCTGGAAAACCTCACCAAGGAAGGCGAGGAAGGTCAGCGCAAGATGCGCCGCATCACCAACTATGTTGGCGCGGGCATTGGTCTGATGCTGTCCATCGGCTACTACTTCATCATCCGCAATATGGGCGCTCTGTCCTACACAGAGGGCTTTGCGGGCATCTTCAGCGCGGTCGTCATCGTGTTGGCCTTCACGGCAGGCTCTCAGCTCTGCGCCTGGATGGGCAACCAGATTGACTCCAAGGGTATCGGCAACGGTATCTCGCTGATGATCTTCGCAGGCATCGTGGCCCGCTGGTCCAGCATCTACACTGCTACGACCAACATTCTGGCCCGCGCCCAGAACGGTGAGCCGTTCTTCTACATCATGCTGCCCCTGCTGCTTGTTCTGGCTCTGGTCGCTGTGGTCTTCGTCGTCGTCCTGACGAACGCAGAGCGCCGCATCCCGGTCCAGTACGCCAAGCGCGTTATGGGCCGCAAGATGTATGGTGGTCAGGCCAGCTACATCCCCATCAAAGTGAACATGACCGGCGTTATGCCCATCATCTTTGCTTCGACGCTGTGCAGCCTGCCCGGTCTGATCTTCCGGTTCATCAATCTGGATGCTGCTTCGCATCCGGCGCTGTACGCTTTCTTCAGCGTGTTTAACTACAACAGCGTTCTTTACCTCATCGTTTATGTGCTGCTGATCGTCGCGTTCAACTACTTCTACGTTGCGATCCAGTACAACCCCGTGGACATTGCCAACCAGCTTCGCAAAAACAACGGTACCATTCCCGGCATCCGTCCGGGCAAGCCCACCAGCGATTTCATCACGAAGACCCTGTCCAAGATCACTCTGATCGGCGCGATCTTCTTGGCTATCGTGGCTGGCTTCCCCATCATCCTCGGCAACATCACCGGCACTTCCATCCAGCTGGGTGGTACTACGCTGCTGATCGTCGTGGGTGTGGCGCTTGAGACCGGCCGTTCTCTGGAAGGCTATATGACCGCCCGTTACCACAAAGGGTTCTTGGAATAAGAGAAAGGGAATGTGCGATGAAACTGATCCTTTTGGGCGCCCCCGGCGCCGGCAAGGGAACTCAGGCAGAGATCCTCTGCGATAAGCTGGGCATCCCGACCATTTCCACCGGCAACATTCTGCGTGCAGCCGTTAAGGAAGGCACGCCGATGGGCAAAAAGGCAAAAAGTTTTATGGACGCCGGTGCTCTGGTGCCCGATGATGTCATCGTCGGCATCGTGAAGGAGCGCCTGGCTGAGCCTGACTGCGCAAAGGGCTTTATCCTTGACGGTATGCCCCGCACGATCGCTCAGGGCGAAGCTCTGGAGCAGATGGGCGTGGAGATCGACAAGGTCGTGAACCTCATCGTTGAGGATGAGGCGATCACCCGCCGCATGTCCGGCCGCCGCGTTTGCGCAAAATGCGGTGCCAGCTATCACATCGTAAACAAACCCAGTGCCAAAGAGGGCGTTTGTGACCGCTGCGGCGGTGAGCTGGCCATCCGCAAGGATGACGAGCCCGCCACTGTACTGGACCGCTTAAAGGCTTACCATGAGCAGACCGAGCCGCTGGTAGCATTCTACCGTGAGCGCGGTAAGCTGGTGGAGGTGCCCGATCAGGGTTCCATCGAGGCCACCACGGCGTTCCTTCTCAAGCTTTTGGAGGCTTAATCATCCATGATCCAAATCAAAAATGCTGCCGAGCTGCAGAAGATGCGCAAGGCCTGCGCGATCAGCGCAGCAGCCCTGAAGGCTGGCGGCGAAGCGATCGAACCCGGTATCACTACCGCTGAGATCGACAAAATCATCTATGACTTTATCGTGCGCCACGGTGCCAGGCCCAACTTCCTGCACCTGTACGGCTTTCCGGCCACGGCGTGCATCAGCGTGAATGACACGGTCATTCATGGTATCCCCACCAGACAGCAGCAGATCCGCCCCGGCGACATCGTTTCGATCGACACCGGCTGCAAGATCGATGGCTTCAACGGCGACAACGCCTGCACCTATGGGGTGGGCAAGATCGACCTCGAGGCCCAGCGGCTGCTGGATGTTACGAAGGAGAGCCTGCATCGCGGCATCGAGATGGCGCGCGGCGGCAACCGGGTAGGGGATATCGGCCATGCAGTACAGTCCTATGTCGAGGAGAACGGCTTCTCGGTCGTCCGCACCTTTGTCGGCCACGGTGTCGGCAAGGAGCTGCATGAGGACCCCGAAGTCCCGAACTTCGGCAACGCCGGACGCGGTCCGCGTCTGGTGCCGGGTATGTGCATCGCGGTCGAGCCGATGGTGTGCCAGTACAAGTACGCGGTAAAGACACTGAAGGACGGCTGGACGGTCAAAACGTGTGACGGCGGCCTGGCAGCTCACTTTGAGCATACCATGGCGATCACTACGGCCGGTGCCGAGGTCCTGACCTACGGCTGGGAGGAACCCGGATGGACTTTGTAAGAGGCCAGCTGGTCCGCTCCAAGGCCGGTCGGGATAAGACCCGCACACTGGCTGTTCTGGCTGTGGATGGACCGATGCTTCTGGTTGCGGACGGGGACCTGCGCAAGCTGGACAACCCCAAACGCAAAAAGATGCAGCATGTTGCACCTACGACCACCGTTCTTGAGAACGAGCTTCTGAAAAGCGATCAACAACTCAGGGATGCGATCCGCGCATATGACGCGGCGCGGAACTGACGGAACCCTTCAAGGAGGCAATCAGCTTGTCTAAAGAAGATGTCATCGAAGTAGAAGGCGTCGTCCGCGAGGCTATGCCCAACACTGTGTTCAAGGTCGAGCTGCTCAACAAAGAGGGCAAGCCCAATGGCCATACGGTGCTGGCACACATCTCCGGCAAACTGCGGACCAATTTTATCCGCATCCTGCCTGGCGATAAAGTCACCATGGAGATGTCCCCCTACGACCTGACCAAAGCCCGAATCACCTGGCGCTCCAAATAAGTGCCTTGTGTTTATAGAAGGAGGTTAACATCATGAAGGTAAAACCTTCCGTGAAACCCATCTGCGAGAAGTGCAAGGTCATCAAGCGCAAAGGCCGCGTGATGATCATCTGCGCCAATCCGAAGCATAAGCAGCGTCAGGGCTAAAGGTCCGCGGAGCATTCCGCGGAAACCGTACCCAAAACGCTTGGGGGCCAAGTGCGTAGATTCCCGGCGCAGGCCCCGACCAGGACATGGGATGTTACTAATGGAGGTGCTTTATGGCACGTATTGCTGGTGTTGATCTGCCTCGCGAGAAGCGGATCGAGGTTGGTCTGACTTATGTTTACGGCATCGGCCAGTCCACTGCCGACGAGATTCTCGCCGGTACCGGAATTAACCCTGATACCCGCGTCAAGGACCTGACCGCTGATGAAGAGGCCAAGATCCGTGACTACATCGACAAAAACAACATCATGGTAGAGGGCGACCTGCGCCGTAATGTCGCGCTTGACATCAAGCGTCTGACCGAGATCCAGTGCTACCGTGGTGTGCGCCATCGCAAGGGTCTTCCCTGCCGCGGCCAGCGCACTAAGACCAATGCGCGTACCTGCAAAGGTCCCAAGCGCACTGTCGCTAACAAGAAGAAGTAAGGAGGAACTGAGACATGGCTGCTAACAAAGCTACTGCGGCAAAAACCCGCACTAAGAAAAAAGAGCGCAAGAATATCAGCGCCGGTGCTGCTCACATCCAGAGCACCTTTAACAACACCATCGTGACCATCACCGACACCCAGGGCAACACCGTTTCCTGGTGCAGCACTGGTGCGCTGAACTTCCGTGGCTCCCGTAAGAGCACTCCTTACGCTGCGCAGAGCGCTGCTGAGGTCGCTGCCAAGGCCGCCATCGAGCATGGCATGAAGACCGTTGAGGTCTACGTTAAGGGCCCCGGTTCCGGCCGTGAGAGCGCCATCCGCGCCCTGCAGGCAACCGGTCTGGAGGTCACCATGATCCGTGACGTGACCCCCATCCCCCACAATGGCTGCCGCCCGCCCAAACGCCGCCGCGTTTGATTGAAAGGAGAACATGAGATATGGCTAAGAATACCCAACCTATCGCTAAGCGCTGCCGTGCTCTCGGCATTTCTCCTGCTGTTATGGGTTATGGCAAGAAGACCACCAATCGTAACCCCGGCGGCCAGATGAGAAAGAAGAAGAGCGAGTACGCCACCCAGCTGAACGAGAAGCAGAAGGTCAAGTTCGTGTACGGCATTCTGGAGAACCAGTTCCATACCTACTACGAGAAGGCCTCCCGCATGCCCGGTCAGACCGGTGTCAACCTGCTGGTTCTGGTCGAGCGCCGTCTCGACAACGTCGTCTACCGTCTGGGCTTTGCCAAGACCCGCCGCGACGCCCGCCAGCTGGTTTCCCACAATCACTTCACTGTCAATGGCAAGCGTGTCAACATCCCCTCTTATCAGGTTAAGGCGGGCGATGTGATCGAAGTCATCGAGTCCAGCCGTTCTTCCGTCAAGTTCAGCAAGCTGCTGGGCGAGGAAGCTCCTGTCGTTCTGCTGCCTTCCTGGCTGGAGCGCGACAAGAACGCCCTGAAGGGCACCGTCACCAAGCTGCCCGTTCGTGAGGACATTGATGTGCCCATCGCTGAGCACCTCATCGTCGAGTTGTACTCCAAGTAATCCTCTTAACTGTTTTCTACGATTTTTCCAACCGAACCAGCGCTCTCGGGCGCTGGCTTAACAAGGAGGGTTTTTATGATGGAGATCGAACGCCCCAAGATCGAAACGGCTGCCCTTTCCCCGGATGGCCGTTACGGTAAGTTCGTTGTCGAGCCCCTTGAGCGCGGCTTCGGCACGACTTTGGGCAACAGCTTGCGTCGTGTGCTTCTGTCCTCTCTGCCCGGTGTGGCTGTCACCAGCGTCAAGATTGACGGCGTGGTGCACGAGTTCACTACCATCGAGGGCGTGCGTGAGGATGTCACCGAGATCGTCCTGAACCTCAAGGGTGTCGCTGCCAAGATCTACGGCAAAGCCCCCAAGACCGTCCGCGTCGAGGCCGTTGGCCCCTGCGAGGTCACTGCCGGCACCATCAAGGGCGGCGATGATCTGGAGATCCTGAACCCTGAGTGGCACATCGCCACGCTGGGTGAAGGTGCCAAGCTGGTCATGGAGCTGACCTTTGACAAGGGCCGCGGCTATGTTCCCGCTGAGCGCAACAAGCAGGCCCTGATCGAGAAGAGCGACATCAGCACCCTGCCCGTGGACAGCATCTATACCCCCGTCCTCAAGGTAAACTACACGGTCGATCGTACCCGTGTAGGCCAGATCACCGACTTCGATAAGCTGATTATGGAAGTTTGGACTGACGGCACCTGCAATGCGCAGGAGGCCCTGAGCCTGGCAGCCCGCGTACTGACGGAGCACCTGAACCTGTTCGTGAACCTCTGCGATGAGACCGGCGAGACCGAGATCATGGTGGATAACGAAGATCAGGGCCGTGAGAAGGCACTCGAGATGACGATTGAAGAGCTGGACCTGAGCGTCCGCTCCTTCAACTGCCTCAAGCGTGCCGGCATCAACACGGTAGGTGACCTCATCGGTAAGAGCGAGGATGAGATGATGAAGGTCCGCAATCTGGGCCGCAAGTCTCTGGAAGAGGTCATGGCAAAGCTGGACAGCCTTGGTTTCTCTCTGACCAAGGAAGACGAAAACTAACCCCCCGCGACACGCGGATTCTATTGATAAGGAGTGAATCGAAATGCCCGGTACCCGTAAACTCGGTCGTGCCACCGACAGCCGCAACGCTATGCTGCGCGCTATGGTGACCTACCTGTTTGAGAACGGCAAAATCGAGACCACCGTCACCCGCGCCAAGGAAGTTCGTTCCATGGCTGAGAAGATGGTCACCCTCGGTAAGCAGGACGATCTGCACGCAAAGCGTCAGGTCTTCTCCTACATCACCAAGGAAGATATTGCCAAGAAGGTCATCGATGAGATCGGCCCCAAGTACGCTGACCGCAACGGCGGCTACACCCGCATCTACAAAATCGGACCCCGTCGCGGCGATGCTGCCGAGATGGCTATCATCGAGCTGGTCTGATTAGTCAGATAACTTGATAAAAAGACACCGCTTGCCCGCAAGGGCAGGCGGTGTTTTTGTTTTGATGAACTGCAGGGCTATGTAGGGGCGAGCATTGCTCGCCCGTGGAACCTCATTGTTATTGCCTTTTCGCCCTATGCCCTCCGTAGGGGGGGATTCCATATCCGCCCGCCCCGGCAGCAACTCGACACCGGGCCACCTCCCCACCGTGTGGGGAGGTTCTTTGCACCCTGCGGGCGAAGCAACAACGAACAAGCGGGTGCGTACCATACGCTTCTTTTGTTCCTTCTTTGCAAAGAAGGAATCGAAGAAATTCCAAAATTAGATAAAAACACAGTTTTACACAAATTTGACAGCATACCCTTTGCGTCGCGCGCATATTTATGCTATAATGTCTAAAATGTGCTATTGCACATAAATTTAATAAAGAAAGAGTTGATAGTTCCCCAATGGACGATGGCAGTATATTTATGATCGTCGCACTGATAATCCTGATCGGTTTGTCTGCGTTTTTCTCGGCGGCAGAAACAGCGTACAATTCGCTGAATGAGATCCGCCTGCGGAGCAAGGCGGAGGACGGTGACGCCAAAGCGGCGCACACGCTGGCGCTGGTCGAGCGCTATGACAGCCTGCTCAGCACCATTCTGATCGGCAACAACATTGTGAATATCGGTGCGTCCTCTCTTGCCACCGTGCTGTTTACCCGCCTTGTCGGCGGCGTTTACGGCCCTACCGTCTCGACAATCGTCATGACCCTGCTGGTCCTGACCTTTGGCGAGATCACCCCCAAGAGCATGGCCAAGGAAATGCCCGAGACCCTTGCCATGAGCTTTGCCCCCGTGCTCAGTGCGCTGGTCACGATTTTTACACCGCTGAATGCCCTGTTCGGTGCGTGGAAGAAGTTCCTTGCCAAACGGTTTGATACCGGAGAAAAGGACACCATCACAGAAGGTGAGCTGGTGACGATGGTCAGCGAGGCCGAAAAGGACGGCGAGCTGACGAACCGTGAAAGCGAACTGATCCGCAGCGCCATCGAGTTTGACGATGTGGAGGCGCAGGATGTGCTTACCCCCCGCGTGGATGTAGTGGCTGTCGAGGATGATACCCCGATGGACGAAGTCATTGAGCGCTTCGCCGAGAGCGGCTACTCCCGCCTGCCGGTCTACCACGATACGATCGACAATATTATTGGTGTGGTACATGAAAAGGACTGCTTTGCGGCCCTGCAGAAGCACGACAAAAATGTCAAGCTGGAGGACCTTGTCGGCCCGACGCTGTACACGACCAGCGTGACCCAGATCTCCGCGCTGCTGCGTACCCTGCGTGAGAGCAAGCATCATATGGCCGTTGTGGTCGATGAATACGGTGGAACGGCTGGCATCATCACGCTGGAGGATATTCTGGAGGAACTGGTCGGCGAGATCTGGGACGAGCATGACGATGTGGTCGAGGATGTGCGCCAGCAGTCCGATGGCAGCTGGCTGATCTCCGGCAGCGCCAGCGTAGATGACACGGCCGAGGAGCTGGGCATCAAGGAGGATGACGACATTGATGCCGTGGCCATCGGCGGTCTGGTGCAGGAAAAGCTCAGCCGTCTGCCCAAGGTAGGGGATAAGTTTATCTGGGGTGACTTTGATGGTACCGTCACCCGCGCGACCAACCGCCGCGTGCAGGAGGTCCGGCTGATCCCCCGCAAGGTCCAGGACGAGAACGAAAAATAAATACCGATAAATAATCAGCGCCCGCCGAAAAATCAGCGGGCGCTTTTTTCAATAGGCTATGTATATTGAAAAAATGCCTGTAGGGGCCGATGCTTGCATCGGCCCGCAGAACGGTATATCAGCCGCAAGGTGCTGCGGGCGGATATGGAATCCGCCCTTACGGTAGGGGGCGGCGTCTTCGATGACCCGGGAGCTGTGCGGTAACCGCAAAGTTCTCGGCGGGGTGAGGGCACCCCGCCCTGCATGTAATGGGAAGATCGGGCGTAGGGCGGCCTGCCCTCAGGCCGCCGTGCAGTGCGGTGGCTACGGCACAGTTCCGCGGGCGAACAATGTTCGC
>OHJU01001372.1_pt1 | contig 11073 bp, 9 predicted proteins | sample 1568711 | NCBI WGS metagenome assembly OHJU01 (sample SAMEA3879574, study PRJEB24766) | human gut metagenome | biome: human-associated habitat; feature: feces | place: USA | collected 1985/1987 | reverse complement strand
AAGCAGGAAAAGGAATTGAATTTGAAAGCAAAATCGTTGGTGGTGTTGTTCCAAAAGAATACATTAAACCAATCGAAGAAGGTGTTAGAGAAGCTGCTCAAAACGGTATTTTGGCAGGTTACCCTATGGTAGATGTTAAAGCTACATTATTTGATGGATCATACCACGACGTTGACTCATCAGAAATGGCGTTTAAAATAGCTGCTAGCATGGCACTTAAAGAAGCAAAAAACAAATGTAAACCAGTATTACTAGAACCAATAATGAATGTAAGCGTAGTTGTACCAGAAGAATTCATGGGAACAGTAATGGGAGACCTTACAAGTAGAAGAGGTAGACCACTTGGAAACGAAAGCAGAGGTCGCGACTTAGAAATAAGAGCAATGGTTCCACTTTCAGAAATGTTTGGATACGCAACAAGTTTAAGAAGTAACACACAAGGTAGAGGTACTCACCAAATGATATTTGATCATTACGAAGAAGTACCAAAAAATATTGCTGAAGAAATTATAAAAAGAAATAGTGTTCAGTAATTAAAAAAAATCATATTAATACTTGCAAAAATTAGAAGTATTAGATAAAATTATATATGTAATTAAAAAAAGGAGGAAATAAAAAATGGCAAGAGAAAAATTTGATCGTTCAAAACCACATGTTAATATTGGTACTATCGGTCACGTTGACCATGGTAAAACAACATTAACTGCTGCTATAAGCGCAACATTAGCAAAGAAAGGATTAGCTCAAAAGGTTGCTTTTGATAATATTGATAAAGCACCAGAAGAAAAAGAGCGTGGTATTACAATTAATACTGCTCATATCGAATATGAGACAGCTAAAAGACACTATGCACACGTAGACTGTCCAGGACATGCTGATTATGTTAAAAACATGATAACAGGTGCAGCACAAATGGATGGAGCTATCTTAGTTATAGCTGCTACAGATGGACCTATGGCTCAAACAAGAGAACATATCTTACTTGCTCGTCAAGTTGGTGTTCCAAGAATGGTAGTATTCCTAAATAAGTGTGATATGGTTGATGATGAAGAATTATTAGACTTAGTTGAAATGGAAGTTAGAGAATTATTAAATTCATATGGCTTTGATGGAGATAACACACCAATAATTCGTGGTTCAGCTTTAAAAGCACTTGAAGGAGATCCAAAATACGAAGAAAAGATTATGGAACTTATGAATGCAGTTGACGAATGGATTCCAACTCCAGTTAGAGATACTGATAAACCATTCTTAATGTCAATTGAAGATGTTATGACAATTACAGGACGTGGAACAGTTGTTACAGGACGTGTTGAACGTGGTGAATTAAAACTAAATGAAGAAGTTGAAATAGTTGGTATCAAAGATACTAGAAAAACAACAGTAACAGGAATAGAAATGTTCCGTAAACAATTAGATTATGCTCAAGCAGGAGATAATGCTGGTGTATTATTACGTGGTATTACTCGTGATCAAGTTGAACGTGGTCAAGTATTAGCAAAACCAGGAACAGTTACTCCACATACTAAATTTGAAGCTGAAGTTTATGTACTTTCTAAAGAAGAAGGTGGAAGACATACTCCATTCTTCTCAAATTACAGACCTCAATTCTATTTTAGAACAACAGATGTAACTGGTGTAATCGAATTACCAGAAGGAACAGAAATGGTTATGCCTGGAGATAATACAAGAATGACTGTTGAACTTATACACCCAATTGCTATTGAACAAGGAACAAAATTCTCTATCCGTGAAGGTGGTAGAACAGTTGGTTCAGGTGTAGTAAGTAAAATAGACAAATAAAAAAGAGCATTGCTCTTTTTTTCTACTATTAAAAGGTTAAGATATATATCCTAACCTTTTTCATTTGAATTAAATATACGCAATATTGGTTTAATACCTTTTAACAAATTATACTTTGGTTTATTAACAATCAAAGAATACTCACCTATATATTCAGTAACTACAGCATTAAATCCCTTCTTAAACGTAAATAATCCAACATACTTATTTTTTCTAGTGAAATCACCAGTAATTCCATTAAAATGAAACTTAGTAAATCCCTTATTTCTATATTCTTCAATTATTTTCCACTTTAATAAATGATTAGCATTAAAATTCTTAAATCTATAATTTATACCATCTATCAAGAAAAATATTTCATTACCATATTTGATAATTGCATTACTAGCAACAATTATATATTTTTGATCCCTATACAATTTCGTACCAAATATAATATCATTTTTATATGAATTTAATAATCTGTCCGACTCAATCTTTTTATTTAACAATCTTGCTTTTTGCTTAGGATTATTTATATACTTTTGCAAATCTGCGTTTAACTTACTATTTTTTTGAGATTCATGCTCATACAATAATTTACTATTTTTTAAAAATATTTCTGTATTTATCCTTGCAAAATATACATCAAACATATCAAAATTGCTAAATATTTCATACATATCAAGATAATAATTATACTTTCTAAAGTGTTTTTTATTTATCATCTGATAAAACATCTTTAAATCATCCTTATTACCTTTATATACCTCTACACCCTTCCTCAAACTATTCCTAATTTTAGTTCTAGTAGATTTTTCAAAGCTATTAAATATTTTAATAGGAGTATCTTCAGTTTTCAAAACCATATTCCATCTTGGTTTTGAATTTTCAAAATATAAGTTAAATCCCCTATGCTCATATCCCATTCTTTTAAGAGATTCAGATATATTTACACCCTTCTGCTTAGATTCTATTGGCTTTCCATTTTTATCTCTTTCTAAATGTGTAACATGTGGATCAATTACTAAATAAATAATGTTTTTCTTATTTAAAAAATCTTTTAATGCAAAAGTAAAATCTTCAACTAAAGCATAATCTTCAAAATTAATTAAATACCCCCTAGGAGAATAGCCATATTTTATACCAAATATTTGTTCCTTAACCAAAATAAGAGCAGCAGCCCTAATTTCTCCACCTTCCTCTAAACCAACATAAATTGGACTACAACCATGTTTAGACATCAAGGTACCAAATTGAGATGTTTGATAAAAACTCTTATATGGATGTTTTATTGCATAATCATCGAATTCCTTACGACTCAATTCAATTATTGGCATAAAAGACCCTCCTTTACACTTTATAAGTATATCATATTTTAATTATAATATAAAGAAAAAGTTTGATGATAAATAATTATCAATCAAATATACATAAATTTATTATAGTGATTGTTTTATTTATTTTCCACTTGTAGTATAATTTAAATGAGGAGTGTATAAAATGTTTAAAAATAATAATATATTTATTCTTGGGATGGCAAGAAGTGGTTATGAATGTGCAAAATTTCTTGCTAAAAGAGGAAATAAAATAATAGTAAATGACAGAAACGAAAAACAAGATGAAAACCATATCAAAGAGTTACAAGAATTAGGTGTAAAAGTAATACTTGGATCTCATCCAATGGATTTAATTACAAAAGATATTGATTACGTAATAAAAAATCCTGGCATAAAGGATAGCCATGAATTGATATTAAGAGCAAAAGAATTAGGAATACCTGTACTAAATGAAGTAGAAATGTCCTATCAATTATTGCCAAAAGACATAAGCATAATTGGTGTTACTGGAAGTAATGGCAAAACAACAACAACAACCCTAATTTATGAAATATTAAAATCAGCTAAAAAGCCAGTAGTACTTGCAGGAAATATTGGTTATCCACTAAGTTCATTTATTGAAACAATAAGACCAAATGATATTTTACTTATGGAAATATCTATCCAACAATTATGCAATTTAAGCAAATTCAAAACAAACGTATCTGTTTTAACAAATATATATGAGGCACATTTAGATTTTGTTTTAAATAAAGAAAATTATATAAATATAAAAAAGAGAATATTTAATCATCACACAAAACAAGATATTGCTGTACTAAATTATGATAATGAAGATGTACTTAACAATACTAATGACATCATGTCGTCAAAAATGTATTTCAGCAAAACAAACACTAATGTAACATGTTATTTAAAGGATAATTATATTTTCTATAAAGACGATAAGATAATTTCTATAGATGATATTTTATTAAAAGGCAATCACAACTTAGAAAATATTATGGCAGCAATAATAGTTGCTAAAAAATTCAATGTATCTGATGATGACATAAAAAATGTACTCAAGAATTTCAAAGGTGTAGAACATAGAATAGAATTTGTTGGTGAAATAAACGGAATAAAAGTATACAACGATTCAAAATCTACAAATGTAAAAGCAACTCAAATTGCTCTATCATCATTTACTAAACCAACCATTCTTTTACTAGGGGGTTTAGATAGAGGACATAGTTTTGAAGGATTAACTACTTACATGAACAATGTAAAGTTAGTTGTCAGTTATGGAGAAACAAAGCATAGAATTAAAGAATACTGTGATAAAATAAATAAAGAATGCATAGTAGTAGATGATTTAGAAAATGCAGTAAATATAGCATTTAAAAATGCATTAGAAAATGATGTGATATTGCTTTCACCAGCATGCGCATCATGGGATCAATATAGTGATTTTGAAGAGCGTGGTAGAAAATTTAAAGAATATGTAACAAGGAGAATGAAATGAGTAAAATAAAAAATGTAACAGGAAGAGAAGTGCTTGATTCAAGAGGAAATCCAACAGTAGAGGTAGATGTTATATTAGAAAGTGGAATACTAGGAAGAGCAATTGTACCAAGTGGTGCATCAACAGGAGAAAGAGAAGCTTTAGAACTTAGAGATGGTGGCAGTAGATACATGGGTAAAGGTGTTCAAAAAGCAGTAGAAAACGTAAATACAATTATTAAAAATGCTGTAATTGGTATGGATTCATTAAATCAAAAAGAACTAGATGAGAAAATGATAGAATTGGATGGTACAAAAACCAAGTCAAAATTAGGTGCTAACGCAATATTAGCAGTATCAATGGCTAATTTAAAAGCAGCAGCATTATATGAAGGAATGCCATTATATAAATATATTGGTAATGGTAGTCAATTACCAATTGCAATGATGAATATATTAAATGGTGGTGCACATGCTGATAACCCACTTGATATACAAGAATTTATGATCGTACCACAAAGAGATACTATGTCTGAAAGAATAAGAGTTGGTGCTGAAGTATTTCATCACCTAAAGAAAATATTAAAAGATAAAGGTATGGTTACAGCAGTAGGAGATGAAGGTGGTTTTGCTCCTAATATTGGTTCTAATGAAGAAGCATTAGAATTAATTGTAGAAGCAATAAAAGATGCCAATTATAAACCAGGAGAGGATGTTTTATTAGCGCTAGATATTGCTGCTAGTGAATTATATGATAATGGATACTACAACATAGAAGGTAAAAAACTAAATATAAGTGAATTAATTGCATACTACGAATATTTAGTAAATAAATATCCTATTTGGTCAATAGAAGATCCAGTTGACGAAAATGATTGGAATGGTTTTAAATTGATTACAGAAAGATTAGGAAACAAAATACAAATAGTGGGCGATGATTTATTTGTTACAAATAAAGAATACTTACAAAAGGGTATAGATAATAAATGCGGTAATGCAATACTAATAAAAGTAAATCAAATCGGAACAATAACAGAAACATTAGAAACAATTGAATTAGCAAAGAAAAATAATTATAAAACTATAATATCACATAGAAGTGGTGAAACAGAAGACACTATTATTGCACATTTAGCAGTAGGACTTAACTTAGGAGAAATTAAAACTGGTTCAATGTCTAGGACAGATAGAATTTGCAAATACAATGAACTTATGAGAATAGAAGAAGAAATAATTGCCAAAAACTAATATTTATGATAAAGTATAACTGAAGGTGATTAAATGGAAACATTAGTAATGATTATATCAATTTTAATAATAACTCTTGTTTTATTACAAAGTGCTAAAGCAGAAGGTGCTTCTCAAGCATTTGGTGGTGGTGGCTCTGAATTATTTAGTAATAGAAAAGAAAGAGGAAGTGAATTATTTGTAACTAGATTAACAGCAGTATTAGGTGCAATCTTTATGATTATTTGTCTTATAATGTCACTTTAATTAAAATATTTTCAAAAAAGGGTTTTTATAAATCCTTTTTTATTTTATAATGTAATTATAGGAGGGTAATGATGAGAGATGAAATATTAAAACTACTTAAGGAGAGTGAAGTGCCACTAACCGAGTTAAATATACAAGATAAATTGTCAGAAAAAGTTTCACTAGATAAATTATGTGAAGAACTTAGAACTATGGAAAAATGTGGGGATCTTTACGTTACAAAAAAAGGAAAATACACAGTATATGAAAATACACATTTAAAAGTTGGAAAATTATCAGTAAGCAAAAAGGGATTTGGCTTTGTAATAATGGAAAATGAACCAGATATTCACATTAAAAAAGAAAATATGAATGGTGCAATACACAATGATTTAGTTGCGTGTGAATATATATCTGAAGAAGAAGGAAGAATAGTAAAAATCATAGATAGAAGTTTTGATACTATTATAGGAGAATATACAATTGGTACTGATAATAAAGGCAAAATAATACTAGATGATACTAGAATGAAAATAGATATAATAATTGATGAAAAGAATAGAAATGGTGCTATGCCAGGACATAAAGTCATAGTAAAACCATATACACAAATAGGAAATAATAAATATTATGGAGAAGTAATTAAAATTCTTGGTCATAAAGATGATGTTGGAATAGATATATTATCAAAAGTATATGAACATGATATAGAACCAAACTTCAGTGAAGAAACTCTAGAAGAAATAAAAAACATAAAATCAGAAGTTACAGAAGATGATATTGCTTTTAGAAAAGATTTAAGAGACAAAGTAATATTTACTATAGATGGTGATGATGCTAAGGACTTTGATGATGCAGTTAGTATTGAAAAATTACCTAATGGGAATTATAAACTAGGTGTTCATATAGCAGATGTTACACATTATGTAAAAGAAAACACTGCTTTAGGACGAGATGCAGAAGAAAGAGGAACATCAGTATATCTTGTTGATAGAGTAGTTCCTATGTTGCCACACATTCTATCAAATGGTATTTGTTCATTAAATCCACGTGTAGATAGATTAACGTTATCATGTGACATGGAAATTAATTCAAACGGCAAAGTGCTAAATTATGATATATATGAATCAGTTATAAACTCTAAATTAAGAATGACTTACAAAAAAGCAAATATGATTTTAGAAGATGGAATTATACCAGAAGGATATGAAGAATTCATAAAAGAGCTAAAAGACATGGCAGAGTTGTCAAAAGTATTACGAAAAATGAAGTTACAAAGAGGCGAAATTTGCTTTGATGTAAAAGAAGCAAAAATAATTGTAGATGAAGAATGCAAACCAATTGAAATTGGTGAGAGAGAACGTGGCACATCAGAAAAAATGATAGAAGACTTTATGATTGTAGCAAACGAAACAGTAGCAGAATATATAACTAATTTTGGATATCCTATGATGTATCGTATACACGAAGCTCCTAGAGAAAAGAAATTAAAAGAATTTTTAGATTTACTTAAAGCACTTGGACATAAAGTTAAATTTAAAGGCAAATTAAAAGATATAAAGCCAAAACAAGTGCAAGAAATATTAGATGGATTAAAAGATTCTCCTGATTATGAAATGTTATCAGAATTAGGACTTAGGGCTATGCAAAAAGCAATATATAGTACAGAAAATGCTGGTCACTTTGCACTTGCTGCTAAATTATATTGTCACTTTACAAGTCCTATAAGAAGATTTCCAGATGATACAGTACACAGAGTATTAAAAATGATATTGCACGGTGAGGAATTAACAGCAAATGATTTAAATAAACTTCAAAAACAATTAGAAAGACAAGCAGAACACTCATCATTAAAAGAAAGAAATTCCGTTGAATGCGAACGTGATGTAGAAGATATGAAAATGGCTGAATACATGCAAGATCACATCGGGGAAACATTTGAAGCAAAAGTTGCAAGCGTAGTTCCTTCCGGAATGTTCGTAAGATTAAAAAACAGAATAGAAGGAAGAGTACATGTTGGCTCTATGGAAGGAGATTATTATATTGTTGATGAACCATCACAAAGTATAATAGGAAAAAAATCTGGAATAAGGTACACTATTGGTGATGAAGTAGAAGTAAAAGCAGTAGATGCATCAAAAGTAGAAGGTACTATAGATTTTGAATTAGTGAAGAAAAAGAGGTTAAAATATGAAAAGAAGAGCTAAAAAGGGTCCTATTATAGTAACACTATTATTATTAATAATGTTGATTTTTGGAAGCTTATATGCATTTAAAAATGTATTTACTAAAGAAAAAGAAAACGAAAAACCAACAGAGTTAGATAAGGACAAACCAAAAGAAGAAAAAAAATCTTTGACATTTACATTAGCAGGTAACGTATTAGTAAATAGTAATATGTGGTATGATACCCTAGCAGAAAATAAAACTTATAATTTTAAATATGTATTTGAAGATTTAAAGTCCATAATGAAAAGATCACATATCAATTTCTACAGCCAGCAAAGCATAATAGGTGGTAAAGATTTAGGACTTAGTGCATATTACAATTATAATTCACCTACTGATGTTGGTGATGCGATGACTGATATTGGATTTAATATGGTATCACTTGCTAATTATCATGCTTTTGATAAAAAAATAAAAGGAATAGAAAACTCAATAAAGTATTGGACTGATAAAAACGTTGCATATTCAGGTACTAGTACAAGTGAAGAAACTAGAAACAAAAATAATATAATAAACAAAAACGGTGTAAAAGTTGGATTATTATCTTATACAATGGGTACAGATGAAGTTTACAAAGGTACATACGAAATAAACATTTATAGCGATGAACAAGCGAAAAAAGACATTAATGATTTAAAAGATAAAGTTGATATAGTTATGGTTTCTATTGATTGGGGTAATGTTGGTAAGATAGAAGTAACTGATAAGCAAAAACAAACAGCAACATATTTATCTGAATTAGGAGCAGATATTATAGTTGGAAATACTGGATACTCAATACAAACAATAGAAAAAATAAATAATACTATAGTGTTTTATTCACTTGGTAATCTATTATCAGGACATACAATGGTAGATTCTAGAATAAGTGCTGTAATAGATTTTAAAGTTAATTTAACAGAAAAAGAAGATGAAAGAAAAATAGAATTCAAAAACATAAAAGTATTACTAACTTACGCATACAACAATGATAATACTGATTACAAAGTAATTCCATTTAATAAGTTAGACAAAGAATTAAAAAATTATAAAACTTATTATGATAAATATACAGAGATACTAACAAAAAACGAAAAAGAAGTTACTCTTTATAAAATAGGTGACGAAAATGGAAATACAAAACAAGAAAGCTAACTATGATTATTTCATTGAAGATACCTATGAATGTGGAATTGTCTTAAAGGGCTCAGAAATAAAATCAATACGAAATGGTAAAGCAAATATAAAAGATAGTTATGGTATTATAAAAAATAACGAATTATACATTTTAAATATGCATATATCTAAATATGAAAATAGTGGAGTATTTAGTCCTGATGAACTAAGAACAAGAAAATTATTAGTTCATAAAAAAGAAATATACAAACTAAAACAAAAAATAAATCAAGAAGGATATACACTTATACCATTAAAACTATATTTTAAAGACGGTAGAGCAAAAATACTTATCGGAGTTGCCAAAGGTAAAAAAAATTATGATAAGAGAGAAACTATAAAACAAAGAGATATTGATAAATATAACAAAAAAACTATGAAATATTAGTTTTTTTTGCTATAATAAAAGACATGGGGCCGTTATTGGTTTCGACGGGAATATTAGAGTATGAATTGCAAGCCGTAGGTGTTACGTTAAACCCAAAATAAAAATAACTGGAAACAGAAATCAATTAGCTTTCGCTTAATTTAGAAGGCAGTCCTATTATTCGTTTTCTTGTGACGATATATGGGCTTGATAAAGCAAGATATATTATTTGCTTGATTGAGGTAAATAATGAAAGTTATCAATCTAGTTAAAAATTTATTTGTTTATTTTTATGTTTTTAGCGAAATGATTAAATAAACTAAACTTGTAGATATTTATATAGCTATATTTTCGGACAGGAGTTCAAGTCTCCTCGGCTCCACCATTAAGAAAATAAACTCTTATTATATAAGGGTTTTTATTTTGATTATCAATTTTACTTATTGCATTTTTTTAAATATTAAAACAGACATCACTACATAAATAATAAAAATTTGATATTGAAAAACAAATAAGAATGTGATATCCTTAAACTAGGAGGCGCATGATATGAATCAAGTGTTAGAATTTTTATCAGAAAATTATATTTATGTAGCGGGAGGTTCACTTGTTTTAATAATTATTTTAATTATAATTATTGCCTTAGGAAACAAAAAGAAAAAGAAAATAGAAAATGCGGGCATGGTAAACTTCAATGATATGCAAGTTGGATCTGTAACAGATGTTGCTCAAAATATGAATCAAATGAATCCAAATATGCCGCATACTCAAAGTGTAAGTGATGTTCAATTAAATAATCAAGCAATAAATTCTATAGGAAATTCAGTAGTAGAACCGACTACTATACCTATACAACCACAAAATGAGCCGTTAATGCAAAATAATAATGTAGGACAACCAAATATGTCAGTACAAAATTTTGGCGTTGCTCCAGTAGAGCCATCACCAATTAATACTCCGGTGGAACCAGCTCCAGTAGAGCCATCACCAATTAATACTCCAGCGGAACCAGCTCCAGTAGAGTCATCACCAATTAATACTCCGGTGGAACCACTAGAAATGTTTGGTATAGAAGAAGTTCCTTCACAACCAAAAGGTAGTGCAGTTGCTGGATTTAGTTCAGTAAACATTGAAAAATAAAAAAGCACCTATTTACAGGTGTTTTTTAATCGATTAAAATTTTATTATTTCGTTAAATTAATAGATAATGTCTCGTAAGAGATATCATCTATTTTTTATTGGTAA
>OHJU01001364.1_pt1 | contig 11102 bp, 3 predicted proteins | sample 1568711 | NCBI WGS metagenome assembly OHJU01 (sample SAMEA3879574, study PRJEB24766) | human gut metagenome | biome: human-associated habitat; feature: feces | place: USA | collected 1985/1987 | reverse complement strand
TGGGCCTTCTGGAGGGGGGCTGGCCGCTGGCGGTTCTGCTGGTGGGCGGGCTGATGTGCCTGCTGCCCCGGCAGGGGCTGGGGCGGCAGGCGATGCTGGCCGGACTGTCCCTTTTTGTTGCGGCTGTCTGCGCCCTTGTCCCGCTGATCCCCGGCCTTGTCCCGGCACAGGGGAACGGCGTCTTTCTGCACCGGCTGCGGTATGAGTCCCATCCCTCTCCCCTGCCGGAGGGGGACCTGACCCGGCCCCACGGCTCCGGCAGCCAGACGGCCCTGACCGTGACCATGGACCGGTGGGAGCCCCTGTATCTGCGGGGCTTCGCCGCCGGGGAATACACCGGCCGCAGCTGGCAGCCCCTGGAGGGGGAGGCCCTGGCGGCCCAGTCCGACACCCTGTATACCCTGCAAAGGGACTATTTCTTCCCCTCCACCCAGGTTTCCGCCGCCTGGCAGGACGTATCCGGCGGCGAAAGCCGGACCGTCACCGTGGCCAACGCCGGGGCCTGCCGCCAGCGGCTGTATCTGCCCTATGGGGCGGCCACGGATGCCCTGGACGCCGCCGACCTGGCCGGAGAGGGGGGCCGCGTCCCGGCGGACGCCGTCACCCTGTCCGTTTACCCGGTGGAGGACAGCTATCTCTTGCAGGACGCCCTGTCCCGGTCCGGGGACGACACCCCCTATCGCCAGGGGGAGGCGGTATACCGCCAGTGGGTCTATGACCACTATCTGACGGTGCCCCAGAGCACCTATGAGGCCCTGACCCGGGCCTTTACCCCGGAGAGCGATATGACCACCACCCAGGCCAAGGCGGCGGTGCTGGCCTGGCTTTCCCAGAGCGTCAGCTATCGCCAGGGGGCCTCGGTGTCCGGCGGCGACATCGCCGCCGCCATGGCCTCCGGCGGCCAGCAGGGCAGCGACATCCACTATGCCACCCTGGCGGCTCTGCTGCTGCGGTGCTGCGGCGTCCCGGCCCGATACGCTGAGGGGTACGTCGTGACCCGCCAGCAGGCGGAGGCCATGGTCCCCGGCGGCACCCTGACCCTGACGGAGCAGAGCAGCCACGCCTGGACGGAGTATTATCTGGACGGCGTGGGCTGGCTGCCCTTTGACGCCGCCCCAGGCTATACGGACCTGGTGGAATACCGGCTGCCGGAAAACGGCCCGGAGGGGGAAAACGGCCAGGGGGACACCCCCGTGCCGGACACCCCCGTTCAGGAGCGGGAGCCGGAGGTCGTCCCGGAGGAGGAACAGCCCCAGGACCGGCGGGCGGAATATGTCCGCAATGCCCTGCTGACCCTGGCGGCGGTGCTGGCGCTGGGGCTGCTGGCCCTGACCGTCCGCGCCCTTCTGGGCCGCAGGCGGCTGCGGCAGGCGGCGGCCCGGTATCAGGATCCGGACTGCCGCATGGGCTGCGGATACATCCTGTGCGCCGTCCATGACCTGCTGGGTCAGCCGGGCCTCCCGGAGGACCCCCTGTCCCCGGAGGACGCGGAGGACCTGGTGTACCTGGAGCGGGAGGTGTGGTACAGCGGCCACACCATGACGGAGGACCAGCGGCGGCGATGCCTGGCCCTGCTGGAAAGCGCCCGCCGGGTATGGCGGGAGCAGACCCCGGCCCTGCGCCGGTTTGCGGCAAGATTTATCACCTGCAAGGTGTTTTGAATAGAGAAAGAACAAAGGAGGAAACATCACATGAGAGTTACCAAACGTCTGATGGCCGCGCTGCTGGCGTGCCTGATGCTGCTGTCTCTGCTGCCGGTTCCGGCCTATGCGGCAGACGACGGGCGCATCGCCCTGCTGGCCGTGGCCCAGGACGGCTATGTCATCGAGCCGGAGTATATCGGCTATCGCTCCGGCGACACGGTGAAGGACGTGCTGAAAAACAGCGGCCACACCTTCTCCGGCATCGACAGCGGATTTATTACCGCCGTGGACGGCCGGACGGACAACTACTCCCTGCACTACGACGGCGACGGCTATGCCTTGGACGCCTCGGCCAAGGGACTGACGGCCATCTGGTTCACCACCAATGCCAATCAAAGCTACGGCGAGAATCTGCTGCACCTGGCAGAGCGGATGGCGGCCTACAACACGTCCACCAACGGACTGAAGGACTACGCCGCCGCCAAGGAGGCCTATGACGCTGCCCACAGCGGCTTCTATGCCGCCGCCAACGCCGCGGCGGCCCCCCTGCGCACCGCCCTGGAAAAGGCCATCGACAAGTTCGAGGCCTTCCAGGCGGGCGACCGGGTGACCGTGACCATCGCCGCCACCCAGGACGGCAGCGCCGTGACCCCGGCGCAGGCCACCTTCACCAGCGAGTTCGGCACCGTGACCACCGTGAAGAACGCCGGTTCCGTGCAGCTGGTGCCCGCCACCTATCAGTTTGACCTGTCCGACGGCGGCATCAACCACGTCCGGGGCACCGTGGAGGTCACGGCCCAGGGCGCGGCTGTGTCCGCCCCCCTGCCCTCCGGCAAGTGGATCAAGGAGCTCCGCCTGGGCATTGACAACCAGTGGAAGGACGGCGAGGACGTCCCCAAGTTTGACGAGACCGACGGCGGCGCCACCTTCTGGGTGCCTGACTATTCCTATGGCGCCCTGTATCCCTACATGGTCCCCGGAGACGGCATCGGCACCGCCGAGGGGCAGATGAACGTCCGGGTATACCTGGCCGGGGTGGAGACCCTGCCCAAGTACGCCCGCTCCTGGCAGAGCAAGGCCACGGTGCTGACCCGGGTCCTTCCCGGCAGCAGCCTAGAGGGCGGGGACGTGGTGCTGGAGGCCCGGTATACCGTGGACGGATACGAGCAGTACCAGCCCTATACCCTGCACGTTCTGCGCACCCCCAGCCTGACGGACCTGGTGGTATCCGACGCCTCCGCCCGGCTGAAGCTGGACTTTGACAAGAAAACCCTGAGCTATACCGTGGCCACCACCGAGGACGCGGTGACCGTTACCGCCTCCCCCCTGTGCGCCCAGGCCAAGCTGACCGTTGCCGGGAAGGCGGCCCAGGGCGGCGCTCCCGTGAACGTGACCCTGGCCGGCTGCCAGAAGAATGACAAGGGGCAGTATATCGTGCCCGTGGCACTGACCTTCGAGGGCCGCACCGTCACTTATACGGTGCTGGTGGAAAAGCGGGAGAGCGTTCTGGTGACCCTGAATCATGACCAGGACGTGACGGTGGAGCTGACCAACAGCGCCGGGGCGGTGATCGCCCCCCGGCAGCAGACCGGCACCGCCGACATGTACGCCCTGGTTCCCGGCGACAGCTACACCTATGTCTCCACCAAGAACAGCTATTTCCACACCACCGCCGCCGTGAAGGCCTCCGCCGGGCTGACGGTGCAGGTGCCCACCCCCATTGTGGAGGACTGGCTCAAGGGCCTGGACGCCAAGAGCGGCACCTCCGCCAAGGCCATCCCCTATCCCATGACCCCGGCTTTCAGCGCAGGCGTCCACGAGTATGACTTCGCCGTGGAGTCCAACAACGCCTCCTTCTTCCTGAACCGGGCCAGGACAGACAGCACCTATGTGACCACCATGGTCTATTACGGTCACTATAACACCAACTTCGCCGACAAGCTGTATGAAAAGGCGCTGACCTCCAAGGACGATGGCTACGGCTCCGTGGCCAACTTCATGGCCGCCGGCGGCCATGGCAACTCCATGGAGCTGCAGGTGGCCCAGGCCAAGGCCGTAGGCGGCGTCACCTTCTATCAGAGCTATCTCATCTCCGCCCACCGGGTCATGACCCTGAACTCCATGAAGCTGGCGGACAACAACGGCAGCGCCCTGCCCCTGAACCAGAAGGACGATGCATCCAAAGCCTTCGACAAGCTGGTGCTGGATTACACAACGTCCCTGGGCCAGCGGGTGCCGGAGATCCAGCTGACTCTGCGCCCCCTGTCTGGCTATAAGCTGGACGCGGACATGACCGTTACCGTGGCCTGCGGCGACTGGAGCCAGACCCTGACCTATGACGCGGACAACAGGCCCAACGTCCTGCGGACGGTGAACGTTCCCCTGAACACCGCCCTGCAGACGGAGGCCGTCACCGTCACCGTTTCCCACAGCCAGCCCACCTCCGTAGCGCAGACCTATTCCATCCGGATCAACAAGCTGCCGCCGGTGGAGACCACCGTCACCACCGACCCCGCCGACGCCACAGTGTTCCTGACCAGCAACGTCAACGGCCAGCGGATCCTGCCCGGTGAGACCGGCACCTATACCCTGGACACCAACGGAGCCTATACCCTGGTGGTGACCCGCAGCGGCTATGTGGGCCAGAAGCTGGACGTGATCGCCGGGGAGGACAGCAAGAACATCACCGTGAAGCTGGAAAAGGCCCCGGAGAGCAGCCACAACGACATTCTCCAGCCCGGTGACTGGCCCCTGTTCCGGGCGGACAGCAACAACAACGGCGTGGTCAGCGCCCCCACCCCCATCACCGCCGAGGACGCGGTGCTGGTGTGGGCCAACAAGGTGGGCGAGGGCTACGGCGCCAGCGCCGCCTCCTGCCCCATTATTGCAGGCGGGTATCTCTACGCCTATGCCCGGGACAAGCTGCTGAAGATCGACAAGGACACCGGCGCGGTGGTGGGCCAGGGTACCATGGTCACCAGCTCCTCCTTCGCCATCAACTCCCCCACCTATGCCGACGGCATGATCTTCGTGGCCCTCAGCGGCGGCCGCATCCAGGCCTTCGACGCCGAGAGCCTGGAGTCCCTGTGGGTGTATACCGATCCCCTGGGCGGTCAGCCCAACTGCCCCATCGCCTACTGCGGCGGGTATATCTATACCGGCTTCTGGAACTCCGAAACCAAGCAGGCCAACTTCGTGGGCATCAACGTTACCGATGAGGACCCCACCCAGACCCAGGAGACCAAGCTGGCCGCCTGGACCTATGCCCACAACGGGTTTTACTGGGCCGGGGCCTATGCCTGCGAAAACTTCGTCCTGGTGACCACCGATGACGGCGAAAGCGGCTATACCACGGGCTACGGCTCCGTGCTGTCCCTGGATCCCAAGACCGGCGTTCTGCTGGACCAGCTGAAGGCCACCAACGTGGGCGACCTGCGCAGCAGCGTGTGCTATGACCCCGCCACCGACGCCTATTACTTCACCTCCAAGGGCGGCGACCTGTATCAGGTCCGCACCAACGAGGACGGCACCTTCGTGAAGGGATCCCTGAACCGCCTGCACCTGGACAACGGCAGCAGCGACGACAACACGCCGCCCATGTCCACCTCCACACCGGTGGTCCACAATGGCCGGGCCTACATCGGCGTGTCCGGCGTCAGCCAGTTCGGGGCCTATTCCGGCCACAACATGACCGTGGTGGACCTGGAGAGCTTCTCCATCGCCTATACCGTCCCCACCCAGGGCTATCCCCAGACCAGCGGTCTGCTGACCACAGCCTATGAGGACCAGGACGGCTATGCGTATGTGTACTTCTTCGACAACTATACCCCCGGCAAGCTGCGTGTCCTGCGGGATAAGCCCGGCATGACCGAGGTGGACCACACCTACACCACCATGGAGACCTATAATGGCGATTCCGGCGAGGTCACCATCGAGACCGGGTATGTGCTGTTCACCCCCAGCGGCGCACAGGCCCAGTACGCCATCTGCAGCCCCATCGTGGACGGCGAGGGCAACATCTATTTCAAGAACGACTCGGCCTATATGATGCGGCTGAGCAGCCGCGTCACCGCCCTGGAGATCACCCGGCAGCCGGAGCGCACCGTCTATGAGATCGGCGAGACCTTCGACGGCGCCGGCATGCAGGTGACGGCCCTGCTGGCCAACGGCATGACCCGGGACGTGACGGACTATGTGAAGTTCACCGCCGAGCCCCTGACGGCGGAGGATACGGAGATCACCGTGTCCCTGGATCTGACCCGGCTGGACATCCCCGGCGGCCCCAACTGGGTGTTCTATCAGAATCGGGACGGCCAGGCCGGCCAGGAGTGGACCTGCCCCACCGGCACGGTGAACATCGACCTGAAGGACGGTCATGTGTACGGCCAGCCGGTGTGGACCTGAAACGACGATTTCAGCGCCTATGCCGAATTTGCCTGCACCGTGAATCCCCGGCATGAGAAGCTGCATCTGGACGCCCAGGTCACCAGCGAGATCACCACCGGCAGCTCCTGCCTGGAGGGCGGCGTCCGCACCTATACCGCCAAGGTGGTCCTGGACGGCGTCACCTACACCGACGTCCGGACCCAGCCCATTCCCGCCGACGGTCACAAGCTGTCCGCCGTGGCGGAGGTCCCCGCCGCCTGCACCGAAAACGGCGTCAAGGCCCACTGGGTGTGCTCCGTGTGCGGCCAGCTGTTTGCCGATGCCGAAGGCCAGAACGAGACCACCCTGGAGGCCCTGACCATCCCCGCTCTGGGCCACAAGACCGAACTGGCAGGCGCGAAGGCCGCCACCTGCACGGAAGATGGCTATACCGGCGACGAGATCTGCACCGTCTGCAACGAGGTCGTCAAGAAGGGCGAGGTCATCCCCGCTCTGGGTCACAAGACCCAGCTGGTGAACGCTAAGGCCGCCACCTGCACGGAAGACGGCTACACCGGCGACGAGGTGTGCACCGTGTGCCAGGAGGTCGTGAAGAAGGGCGAGGTTATCCCCGCCACCGGCCACGATACCCAGCTGGTGGGTGCCAAGGATGCTACCTGCACCCAGGACGGCTATACCGGCGATGAGGTCTGCAAGACCTGCGGCGAAACCGTCACCAAGGGTGAAGTTGTCAAGGCCACCGGCCACGACTACAAGGACGGCAAGTGCACCAACTGCGGCGAGACCGACCCCAACTACAAGCCCGCCGTCAAGACCGGCGACGACAGCAACACCACCCTGTGGGTCATGCTGCTGACCGTCTCCGCTCTGCTGGCTGCCGCTGTGGTGGTCCTGCCCCGCAAGAAGCACACCCGCTGAATATGACGCCTGTCTCTGATCCGGAGACAGAGTGACCCGCGAGACCCGGAGACCGGAAACGGCCTCCGGGTCTCCGGCGTTTTGTACAAAAATTGTTCACAATCCGGACTCGCTAAAACATGCAAATAAATTATTACTGCGCAAAATTCTGCCGACAATAATAGACACTGTGTCGAATTGAACGATGAATGGTGACGCAAAAGCAACATGAACGATGAACTGCGCTGTTTTTAACGATTTAGTACGGTAACGCTTAATACACTGATGTGTTAAAATGACCAACTTGGTTTATACATAAATCCTGTTTTGTGTAAAAACTCACAATGTGTCGTTATAGCGCGAACAAAGTGCTGATTTTTGTTTTTGTCGAAATTTCTATAAATTTTGTGACAAATTACACGACTTTTTCATTGCACTGGACAAGGAAACATGGTATAGCAACCATAGCTGTATCGGACAGGCCGGCTGATAGGGCATCACGGCGGCCCGAACCGATCCAGTACCCAACTTTACCGGTATAAACCGGAGAAAGAGAGAGTACGCATATGAAACACGCGCATACCCTCAAACGGGCGATGGCCGTGATGCTTGCCCTCGTACTGACGCTGAGTCTCGTGACCCCCACCTGGGCCATGAGCAGCAGCTCCGTTGCGACCAAGGGCGAGAACAACGGTATCACCTGGGAAAAGGTGGACAACATCAAGTTGCCCATCAAGGAAAACGCGGCTGTTGAGGAAGAAGCCCAGCAGCAGTATGCCGACACGGACGTGGTCCGCGTCTCCATCGTGCTGAGCGACCCCTCCACCTTGGACAAGGGCTTTTCCGCGTCCGACATCGCCTCTGGCAGCAAAAAGGCGATGAAGTATCGCGACAAGCTGGAATCCAAGCAGGATAAGATGGCCAAGACCATCTCCAAGAAGGCCCTGGACGGCCAGTCTCTGGATGTGGTTTGGAATCTGACCCTGGCCACCAACATCATCTCCGCCAACGTTCAGTATGGCCAGATCGAGAAGATCGAGAAGATCAAGGGTGTTGATTCCGTCCTGATCGAGACGCAGTATGAGCCTTGCGTGGTCAAGGAGTCGGAGACCACCGACCCCAACATGGCTACCTCCTCTTCCATGATCGGCTCCAGCGTTGCCTGGGCTGACGGTTACACCGGCGCAGGCTCCAAGGTGGCCATCATTGATACCGGCGCTGACACCGATCACCCCTCCCTCAACGGCGCTGCCTACAGCTACGCTGTCAAGGGCCTGGGCATCACCCCCGTCACCGCTGCGGATTACGCTGACAAGCTGGAGAAGCTCAACGCCCTCAAGAAGAACGGCGACCTGAAGGCCTCCGACCTGTATGTCAGCGCCAAGATCCCCTTCGGCTTCAACTACATTGACGCCGATCTGGACGTCACCCACGACAACGACAAGCAGGGTGACCATGGCTCCCACGTCACCGGTATTGCCGCCGGCAACCGCTACATTGAGCAGGCCGACGGTTCCTTCGCTCCCGCTCTGGATACCGCTCTGACCCAGGGTGTTGCCCCTGATGCCCAGGTGTACACCATGAAGGTCTTCGGTAAGGGCGGCGGCGCTTACGACTCCGACTACATGGCAGCCATCGAGGACGCCATGATCCTGGGCTGCGATTCCGCCAACCTGTCTCTGGGCAGCGGCAACCCCGGCTATTCCCGCTAGTCTGACGCCAAGTACCAGGCCATCCTGGAGGCTGTTGTCAACAGCGGTATGGTCGTTGCCATGTCCGCCGGTAACTCCGGCCACTGGTTCGAGAACACCCCCTATGCCTATCCCTACGCCGAGAGCGTCAGCTGGGCCACCAACGGCAGCCCCGGCTCCTACACCAACTCTCTGGGCATCGCCTCCGTGGATAACGTGGGCTCCACCGGCAACTATATTGAGTTCGCCGGCACCAAGATGTTCTACAACGACACCTCCGAGGCTCCCATCCAGCCCATGACCGCTCTGGCCGGTGAGCAGCGCTTCGTCTATGTGGATGCCGTCGGCAATCCCGAGGACTTCGCCGCTGCGGGCGATGAGCTCAAGGGCGCCATTGCCATGTGCAACCGCGGCTCCATCAACTTCACCGCCAAGGGCAACAACGCCGTTGCCGCCGGTGCCATCGGCACCGTCGTGGTCAACAACGCGGCGGGCACCATCAATATGTCCACCGACGGCTACACCGGCACCGCTCCTTACGTCTCCCTGCTGATGTCTGACGGCCAGATCATCAAGGCCAATGCCGAAAAGAAGGAAGCCAACGGCGTGACCTACTATGTGGGCAAGCTCACCGTGGGCGCCAAGCCCGGCGTGAACGTTCAGACCGCTGATTATTACACCATGAGCGACTTCTCCTCCTGGGGCATTCCCGGCTCCCTGGAGCTGAAGCCCGAGATCACCGCTCCTGGCGGCAATATCTACTCCCTGCAGAATGGCGGCGGCTACCAGAATATGTCCGGTACCTCCATGGCCTCTCCCCAGGTTGCCGGTATGGCCGCTGTGGTGGCCCAGTACATCCGCGCCAACAAGCTGACGGAGAAGACCGGCCTCACCGCCCGTGCTCTGGCTCAGTCCCTGCTGATGTCCACCGCTGTCCCCATGTATCAGGATTACGGCGAGGGCAAGTATGGCTACTATTCCGTTATGCAGCAGGGCGCCGGCCTTGCCAATGTGGGCGCTGCCGTTTCCGCCGGCACCTACATCAAGATGGATAAGAACGCCAACGCCGGCGCTGCCGACGGTAAGGTCAAGGTGGAGCTGGGCGACGATCCCAACCGCACCGGCGAGTATAACTTCGGCTTCACCATCTACAACCTGAAGGATGCTGCGACTTCCTTCAACCTCAGCGCCGATTTCTTCACCCAGGATGTCTTCGCCAATCAGTTCGAGGACGGCTCCGTGGTGAACTTCGAGGATACCTGGACCACCGACCTGACCTCCAACGTCACCTGGACCGTGGACGGCCAGATGGTGGAGATGACCGCTCCCGAGGGTCTTGCCAACTGCGACTTCAACGGCGACGGCAAGGTCACCAAGGCCGACGGCCAGGCGCTCCTGGACTATGTCACCGGCGTCCTGGATTCCATCTCCAATAAGGACAACGCCGACTTCGACAACGACGGCAACATCGACACCTACGATGCTTACCTGTTCTTCCAGCAGCTGAACAAGAGCACCGTGGAGATCCCCGCAAACGGCAGCATCCATGTGGAAGTCAATGCCAAGGTCCTGGGCCTGGACAAGTATGACAAGGCCAGCGACAACACCGGCACCTATGTCGAGGGTTATGTGTACGCCGACGAGGTTGCCTCCGCCGAGGGTGTCAAGGGCGACAGCCATTCCATCCCCGTCCTGGGCTACTACGGCAGCTGGACCGATCCCTCCATGTTTGATATCGGCAGCTATCTGGAGTATCATGAGGCCAAGACCGAGTCCCGTGTGCCTTACATGTACGCCTACAACAAGAACGCCACCAAGTATCAGGCCCTGACCGTCCAGTACGCTGGCGATTCCGGCATGTACTACTTCGGCGGCAATCCTTACGTGGATGAGACCTATGATCCCAACCGCGCCGCCATCAACCCCGACACCACCGTCTTTGCCCGTGCTACCTTCTCCCTGATCCGCAACGCTGCGGATTCCCGGGCGACCATCACCGGCGAGAACGGCACTGTCTACTATGATAAGGCGTCCGGTTCTCCCACCGCTGGCGCTTACTACTACAGCAACGGCGCTTCCTGGCGCAATGCTCAGGGCTACATCGGTATCAACAATGCCCCCACCAAGGCTGCTGAGGGTGAGAAGATCACCGTCAAGGTCACCGAGGCTCCCGAGTACTACGTGACCTACGATGCCGAGGGCAATGCCACCACCAACTGGGATGCCCTGGGCGATGGCGCCAGCCGGACCTACACCGCTTTCATCGACCGGACCGAGCCTGTCCTGTCCAACGTGTACTTCAAGGAAGACGTTGAGACCGGCACCCGCAGCCTGGTCCTGACCGCTCAGGACAACCGCTATGTGGCGGCCGCCTTCCTGATCGACTATGACAAGATGTCCATTCTGGACCGCACCGCCGGCTCCCCCGAGGGTGCTGCCGAGGGCGCTGCCACGGATATCTCCCTGGATCTGAGCAAGGCCGAGG
>OHJU01001362.1_pt1 | contig 11106 bp, 12 predicted proteins | sample 1568711 | NCBI WGS metagenome assembly OHJU01 (sample SAMEA3879574, study PRJEB24766) | human gut metagenome | biome: human-associated habitat; feature: feces | place: USA | collected 1985/1987 | reverse complement strand
GGCCCGCTGTCCGGGTGCGTTGGGAGTTTTCAGATACACCCTAAGCATATCACACATCGCCATTTCTGTACAGATTGCAAAAAAGAATCTGCGACATTCCGTAGAAAATGAACATGGACAAGCGGCAGGAGCAGTGCTATAATTCCATCTAATATCAGATACAAGCAAAACTGAACGCAGAAAGGAAGATGTTCCATGGCTTTTCCCATTGAGAGCTACGCAGCAAAGATCCAGCGGAAGCTGTTAAAGAAGCAGCGTGTGATCGAGGCCGCCTCCGGCCGGCAGAAGGCCGATCTGGTGCTGAAAAACGCGACGTATGTCAACGTATTCTCCAATGAGCTGCTGACGTGCGATATCGCCGTGGCGAACGGTCTGATCGTGGGCCTCGGCAGCTATGAGGGCGAGGTCGAATACGATATGACCGGCAAGATCGTCTGCCCCGGCTTCGTCGACGCGCACATCCATCTGGAATCCAGTCTCGTCACGCCGAAGGAATTCGTCCGCGCGACGCTGCCGCACGGCACGACCACCGTCATCACCGACCCCCATGAGATCACCAACGTCATGGGCACCGACGGCATTGACTATATGTTCCAGGCGACCGAGGGGCTGCCCATCGACGTGCGGTTCATGCTGCCGTCCTGCGTCCCGGCCACGCCGATGGACGAATCCGGCGCGAATCTGGACTACCGCGCCATCGACTCGTTCTACGACTACCCCAGAGTACAGGGTCTGGCCGAGATGATGAACTCCTACGGCGTGATCCACAATGATGCCGAGGTCGTCTCGAAGATCGTCGCCTCGCAGGCGCACCATAAGAAGATCGACGGCCACGCGCCGGGCCTGCAGGGCAAGGATCTCGACACCTACGTCGCCGCAGGCGTCTATTCCGACCACGAATGCGCCACGATGGAGGACGCGCTGGCAAAGCTGCAGCGCGGCCAGTTCATCATGATCCGCGAGGGCACCGCCGCGCGCAATCTGGAAGCGCTTGCTCCCCTGCTCACGCCGCAGTACGCCGAGCGCTGTATGTTCTGCACCGACGACAAGCATCCGAGCGATCTGCTGGAAAAGGGTCACATTGATTATATCGCCCGTGAGGCCATCAACAAATACGGTGTCGACCCCATCATTGCCGTCAAGGCCGCCTGCCACCACGCCTCGCGCTATTTCCTGCTCAATAACCGCGGCGCGATCGCGCCCGGCTATCTGGCCGACTTCGCCGTGATCGACAATTTCAAGGACTTCAACGTCGAAATGGTCTTCAAGAAGGGCGTTCTGTACTGGAACAACGGCGAGCTGCGCGACTTTGAAGCGCCGAAGATCGAGGAATATCTCGACAAGCGCGCCCACGACACCTTCCACGTCTCGACGCTCACGCCCGACGATTTCCGCGACACGCGCCAGAGAGGCGTTCTGGGCATGGTCCCGGGCGAGATCATTACAACCGACAATGGCTACGCTGACCACGTCGATCTGGAAAAGGACATTCTGAAGATCGCCGTCGTCGAGCGCCACAAGGGCACGCATCACATCGGCCTCGGCTACATTCAGGGCTACGGCCTGAAATCCGGCGCGGTCGCGACCAGCATTTCGCATGACTCGCACAACATCATCGTCGTCGGCACGAACTCCGCCGATATGGCGTTCGCCGCGAATTACATCGTCGAGCACCACGGCGGCATCGTCGTGGTCGAAAACGGAACGGTAAAGGGTTCGGTCGTGCTGGAGATCGCGGGCATCATGTCCGACGACAGCCTGGTGATGGTGAACAGCGCCCTGGAGGCCGCCAAGGACGAGGCCTTCCGGCTGGGCGTGTCCCGGGGCATTGACCCCTTCATGACCCTGAGCTTCATGGCTCTGCCGGTGATCCCGTCCCTGCGGCTGACCACCCGGGGCGTGTTCGACGTGCTGACCCAGCGGTATGTGTGATGGGCTGCTGCCTCTGAACCTCCTGGAGCTGACCTGGCACTGCCGAAAAAACTGACGATGAAAAACGGGATATCCGGCGTCTCGAACCGGGTATCCCGTTTGAATCCCTCATTATATAACAAACAGCCGCGCATGCCCAAGCGCGGCTGTTTGTTATGTTTGGGGTAGGAAAATCCCCATGGAAAAGATGGGCAGCAGGCGCTGCCAGGTATTTTCAGCGGCGAAGGAGGTAAACCATAGCCGCTCTCGGCTGCAAAATCAGAACTGAAGGCGATTCTCCTTGGACCAGGTGGTCAGGTTCAGACGGGGGTAGCGCCGCCGCAGCTCCTCGGCGGTCTCGGCGTCGCCGCCGGTCATCAGAATCCGGTTGACAGCCTCCACATCGGCGGCCGGCATACCGTGGTCGGCGGTCTTGCCGCAGTCGCGGCAGGTATAGGTCCCATTTTCGGAAACCGTCACCTCACTGCTGCCGCAGAAGGCACAGCGATGCATCTTTGTAATCAGAGCCATTTTCGATTTCTCCTCTCTTTCCTCAAGTCCATGGGTAGGATATCATAGAATTTTACATTTGTAAAACGCATATTTTCGATTGAAGTCATGAAAAAAAGGGTGTACAATAGGGAAAACATCAGAAAAGAGGCAGGTGAGGGCAATGAACGCCACAAAATACCAGATTTTCCTGAAAACTGTGGAATGCGGCAGCTTTACCAAGGCGGCGGAGGAGCTGAACTTCTCCCAGTCCGGGATCAGCCACGCCATCAGCTCCCTGGAGGAGGAGCTGGGGGTGACCCTGCTGAGCCGGAACCGGGGCGGCGTGACCCTGACCGGCGACGGCCGGGCCCTGCTTCCGCAGATTCAGCAGCTCTGCACGGAATATCACCGACTGGCCCAGCAGGCGGCGGACCTGCGGGGCATGGACGCGGGCCTTGTGAAAGTGGCCTCGTTTTCCAGCGTCTCCGCCCAGTGGCTGCCTATGATTCTGAAGGCTTTCAGCAAGCTGTATCCGGCCATCGAGTTCGAAATTCAGACCTGCGACTTCTACGACCAGATCGAGGAGCTGATCATCACCGGGCAGGCGGACTGCGGATTTCTGCGGATGCCGTCCCTGAAGGGACTGCAGGTGTACCCCCTGCACCTGGACCAGCTGAAGGTCATCGTGCCCTGCGGTCATCCCCTGGCCAACAGCGACCCCTTCCCGGTGGAGGCCCTGGCCACGGAGCCGGTGATCCAGCTGGAGGAGGGAGACGATTACGAAATCCGGGCCGCCTTCGACGAAATGGGCGTGCGGCCCCATGTGCGATATATCGCACGGGAGGACCGGACCATTCTGTCCATGGTGTCCAACGGCCTGGGCATCAGCCTGCTGCCGGAGCTGATGGTGCGCCACAGTCCCTATCCGCTGGTGGTCTGCCAGCCGCCCAAGGCCTTTTACCGGCGCATTGCCATCGGCGTCAAGGACGAGAAGGCCCTGTCCAACTCCACCCAGCGGTTTGTGGACCATGTCCGGGCCTGGGTGCAGGTAAATGGGTTCAAGTAAGAATATCTCTTTACAAATGCGCCCCACTGGGATATGATGGAGAAAGTATAAAGAATAAAGGAGAAGCTCCCATGATCTATTTCAACAGCGACTATCTGGAGGGCGCTCATCCCAGCGTGATGGCGCGGCTCAACGAGACCAATATGGTGCAGACCGTGGGCTACGGCGAGGACCAATACTGCGCGGCGGCCCGGGAGAAAATCCGCGCCGTCTGCCAGGCGCCGGAGGCCGATGTGCACTTCCTGGTGGGCGGCACCCAGACCAACACCACCGTGATCGCCTCCATTCTGCGGCCCTGGCAGGGTGTGCTGTCCGCCGACAGCGGACACATCAACTGCCACGAGGCGGGGGCCATCGAGTCAACCGGCCACAAGGTCATCACCCTGCCTGCGGCAGAGGGGAAGATCACCGCCCAGCAGGTGCAGGATTATGTGGAGTGGCACCGGAACGACGAGTCCACCGAGCACATTGTCCAGCCCGGCATGGTGTATATCTCCCACCCCACCGAGGGCGGCACCCTGTATTCCAAGGCGGAGCTGACGGCTCTGTACGACACCTGCCGGAAATACGGCCTGCCGCTGTTCATCGACGGGGCCCGGCTGGGCTACGGGGTTATGGCCGACGGCTCTGAGCTGACCATACCGGAGATCGCCCGCCTGTGCGACGTGTTCTATATCGGCGGCACCAAGGTGGGAGCCCTGTTCGGCGAGGCCGTGGTGATCATGAACCCGGCGCTGAAGAAGGATTTCCGCTTCATCATGAAGCAGCGGGGCGGCCGCATGGCCAAGGGCCGTCTGCTGGGCATCCAGTTTGACGCCCTGTTCACCGACGATCTGTACTTTAAGATTTCCCGCCACGCCGACGAGATGGCCTATCAGATTCGCGACATCTTCGTGTCCGCCGGTTATCCGCTGCTGTTTGACTCTCCCACCAACCAGCAGTACCCCATTATGCCGGACGATGAGCTGGCGGAGCTGGGGAAGAACTTCGGCTATGAATACTGGGAGCGGGTGGATAAGACCCATTCCGGCGTGCGCTTCTGCGCCAGCTGGGCCACCACCCAGGAGCACGTGGACGCCCTGCGGGCCGCCGTACAGGCCCTGCGAAAATAACAACAACCGGAACAAACTGGAACAATTTGAGGAGGAACGACACATGGAAACATACGGACTGGAAAAGCTGGGCATCATCAACGCCGGGGCGGTGTACCGCAATCTGACACCGGCGCAGCTGGTGGAGCACGCTCTGCGCCGGGGGGAGGGCACCCTGTCCAACACCGGAGCCCTGGTGGTCAAGACCGGGAAGTACACCGGCCGCAGCGCCAACGACAAGTTCATCGTGGACACCCCCGCCATTCATGACGACATCGCCTGGGGCAAGGTGAACCGCCCCATGGACAAGGCCCGGTTCGACGCCATCTATGCCAAGGTCACGGCGTATCTGCAGAATAAGGACGTGTTCATTTTCGACGGCTTCGCCGGAGCGGACCCCAAGTATACCAAGGCCTTCCGCATCGTCAACGAGCTGGCCAGCCAGAATCTCTTTATCCACCAACTCCTGCGCCGCCCTACGGCCGAGCAGCTGAAGGATTTTAAAGAGGACTATACCATCATCGCCGCCCCCGGCTTCAAGTGCATCCCCGAGATCGACGGCACCCGCAGCGAGGCCGCCATTCTGGTGGACTACGAGGCCCACGAGGTGGTGATCTGCGGCACCCAGTACGCCGGCGAGATCAAGAAGTCCGTCTTCTCTGTGATGAACTATGTGCTGCCCAAGCAGGGCGTGTTCCCCATGCACTGCTCCGCCAACATCGGCAAGGACGGCGACTCTGCCGTGTTCTTCGGCCTGTCCGGCACCGGCAAGACCACCCTGTCCGCCGATCCCGCCCGCAAGCTCATCGGCGACGACGAGCACGGCTGGGCCGACGACTCCGTGTTCAACTTCGAGGGCGGGTGCTACGCCAAGTGCATCAACCTCTCTCCCGAGGGCGAGCCGGAGATCTACAACGCCATCCGCTTCGGCGCGCTGGTGGAGAACGTGGTCATGGACCCCGACACCCGGGAGTTCGACTTCGACGACGATTCCCTGGCGGTGAACAGCCGGGTGGGCTATCCTGTGGAGTACATCCCCAATGCAGAGCTCTCCGGCATGAGTCCCAGCGTGCCCAAGACGGTGATCTTCCTGACGGCGGACGCCTACGGTGTGCTGCCTCCCATCAGCAAGCTGGATAAGAACCAGGCCATGTACTACTTCGTCTCCGGCTTCACCAGCAAGGTGGCCGGCACTGAGATCGGCGTCACCGAGCCGGTGCCCACCTTCTCCACCTGCTTCGGCGAGCCCTTCCTGCCCCTGGATCCCTCCGTATACGCCGCCATGCTGGCGGACAAGGTGGAAAAGTCCGGCGCAAAGGTCTATCTGGTGAACACCGGCTGGAACGGCACCGGCAAGCGCATGAAGCTCCGCTACACCCGGGCCATGGTCACCGCCGCCCTGACCGGCGAGATCGAGAAGGCGGAGTTCGTCACCGACCCCACCTTCGGCGTCCAGGTGCCCACCTCCATCGAGGGCGTGCCCAGCGAGCTGCTGATCCCCGCCAACACCTGGGAGGATCAGGCGGCCTATGAGGCCAGCTGCAGGAAGCTGGCGGCCAGCTTTGTGGAGAATTTCAAGAAGTATACCCGCATGAGCGCGGAAGTGGTGGCCGCAGGCCCCAAGGCGTAACGAAACAGCAACCGGGCTGGGCGTGAAACCCAGCCCGTTTTTTACAAAAGGAGAACCTATGTTAGAACTGCGTATTCTGGTGGACGACATCGACTATGACTCCATTGCGGAGTATCTGATCCCTGCGGTGGCGGAGAAGCTGCGCCGGGAGGAAAAGGGCGGCATCCTGGGAAACGTCCTGGCCGGGAATCCGGACGTGGCGGCCTCCGTGGCCCGGACGGTACTGGGGACCATGAGCCAGGAGCAGAAGGACCAGCTGCTGGTGCAGCTGGTGACCAAAAATCGCGAAAAGCTGCTGGATAAGGGAAACCAGGCCGTCCGCAGCCGGGGCATCGGCGTGCAGCTGTGCGACGTGGCGGTGCGGAAGCTCTGAGAAAACGCCCAAATATCGGCAGAGCAGCCGCCCCGTGAGGGCGGCTGTTCTTTTTTGCTTGTAATCGAAGGGAATTTCTGATATAATGCACCTGAATGCTATTTTGGGGAGGAAGCCCTGTGGGATATCTGGAAAATTTGTGGAATGCGCTGGACTTCGGCTCCCTGTGGGATCTGCTGCTGCGGCTGGTGTCGGTGTTTCTGTGCCTGACGGTGCATGAAACGTGCCACGGGCTGGCGGCGCTGGCTTTGGGAGACCCCACTGCCAAGCGGGCCCGGCGGCTGAGCCTGAACCCTCTGCGGCACATCGACTGGTTCGGCCTGCTGATGATGGTAACGGTGGGCTTCGGTTGGGCCAAGCCTGTGCCGGTGGACCCCCGGTATTTCCGCCGGCCCAAGCAGGGCATGGCCCTGACGGCGCTGGCCGGGCCGATGTCCAACTTCCTGCTGGCGCTGGTGCTGCTGTTTGCGGGACGGCTGGTGTATGACTATGCCCCGTATTCTGAAGCGAATCAGAGGCTTCTGACGTTCCTGCTGACCACGGCCATCCTGTCGCTGGGTCTGGGGCTGTTTAACCTGATCCCCATTCCGCCGCTGGACGGCAGCAAGGTGTTGTTTTCTCTGCTGCCCGACCGGGCCTACAACACCATGCTGCGCTACGAGCGATACGGCATGCTCCTGCTGTGGGCGGTGGTGCTGCTGGGCGTGGGGGACAGATGGATGAGCGCCGCCATCCAGTGGACCTATGAGCTATTCTGCCGCGTGGTCGGCTTTTAAGAGGGTACAGGCAATTGGAAAGTCCCATTTATAAGCTGGAAAAGGTGGTTCAGGGAAAAGAGGAGCTTCAGGATTTCGAGGGGCCTCTGGACCTGATCCTGTTTCTGCTGAGCAAGAATAAAATCGAGATACAGGACATCCCCATTGCCCTGATCCTGGACCAGTATCTGGCCTATCTGGACCGGCGCAAGGAGATGGACCTGGAGGTGGCCAGCGAGTTTGTGACCATGGCCGCCCATCTGATGTATATCAAGACCCGGATGCTCCTGTCCCTGGAGGACGAGGAGGCAAAAAACGAGATGGACGCCCTGATCCAGTCTCTGGCGGAGCGCCAGCGGGGCGAGGCCTATGCCCGGGTACGCCGCCTGGCGGAGCTGCTGGGCCCCATGGGCGAGTTTGGCCGCAGCATCCTGACCCGGGACCCCGAGCCTATGGAGCGGGGCAAGGTATATGAATACGACCAGCAGCCCGCCGACCTGGTCATCGCCATGCAGGAGGTCACCGACCGCCGGGGCCAGGCGGAAACGCCGCCTCTGCGGGCCTTTGACGAGATCGTCCGGCGGGAGCCCTATTCCGTGGAGCAGAAGGCCAAGGAGATCGTCCGGCGGCTGAAAGAAGGCGGCATCACCCGGTTTCTGCTGCTGTTCCGGGGCAGCCGCAGCCGCAGCGAGCTGGTGGCCACGTTTATGGCGGTGCTGGAGCTGTGCCGCAGCCGGATCATCCGGCTGGCCGGACCCGCCGCCGATTGCACCGTTACCTGCCGGGAGGACCCGGAAAACACCGAGGAATAAAACATGGAAGCAATGGAAATGAAAGAAATAGAGGCCGCGGTGGAGGGAATCCTCTTCGCCTCCGGGGAACCGGTGGCGGCGGACCGCATCGCCGTGGCCCTGGACCTGGACCGGGACACCGTGGACCAGGTGCTGCGCCGCCTGGCGGACTACTACAGCTACGAGCGCCGGGGTATGCGCCTGGTGCGGATGGAGGATACCTGGCAGCTGTGCTCCGCCCCGGAGTACGCCGACCTGATCCGCCGGGCCTTCGAGATCCGCAAGCCTGCGAAGCTGTCCCAGCCGGCCCTGGAGGTGCTGACCATCATCGCCTACTATCAGCCCACCACCCGGGCCTATGTGGACCAAATTCGCGGCGTGGACAGCGCCTACACCGTGGGCCTGCTGCTGGACCGGCACCTGATCGAGGAGTGCGGGCGGCTGCAGGTGCCGGGACGGCCCCGGCTGTACCGCACCACCAAGGCGTTTCTGCGGGCATTTCATCTGAACTCGCTGGACGATCTACCGGAGATCCCGGGCCTGGAGGCCGACGGACAGCTGCGGCTGAATGACGACGGCGCCGTTCAGGAGCCGGAACAATAATTACAGGAAGGGGGACCCTGCATGGTCGCGCTGTGGATACTGGGCATATTGCTGGCACTGATCGTGGCGGCGCTGTTTCTGCGGGTAGGGGTGCGCATTGCCTTCGGCGACGAGCTGCGCGTTACCGCCGCAGCGGGGCCTGTGCGGATACAGATCGTGCCGAGTCCCCCGAAAAAGCCCAAAAAACAGAAAAAGCACAAGGAGAAAAAGAATCCGCCCGAAAAGCAGAAGGCAGCGCCCCGGGAGAAGCGGAAGCTGGGCCTGACGCCCGGCGATATCCGGTCGGCGCTGCCGTACCTGTGGCAGTCCCTGAAAGGGGCCCTGCGAAAGACCCGGCAGCGGCTGCGCATTGATCCCATGCAGGTGTCGGTGATCCTGGGCGGGGAGGAGGACCCGGCGGCGTCTGCCGAGACCTACGGCTGGGTCAGCGCGGCGGTGTGGACGTTTATGCCCCGGCTGGAGGAGCTGATGCGTATCCCGGACCCGTATATTCACCTGGACGTGGACTATAACGCCCGGGAGACCAGGGCAGAGGGAGAGATCGGCCTTTTCTTCCAGATCAGGGATCTGTTTGCCATCGGCTTTGCCTTCGGTATCCCGGCACTGAAGTGGCTGCTGCGGTGGAAGAAGGAGAAGAAGCTGCGGGAGGCGGCCGCGCAGGCCGAACAGGCCCAGACGGTCCAGAAGACGGAAGAAACCGACGGTGCGAAAACGCCTGAAAACGATAAGAAAGGATGACACCCATGGAAAACAACGAGAGAAAGAACAATTCCCTGACGGAGCTGATGGAGGCGTCCATGAGCAAGATCCGCGATATGGTGGACTCCAATACCATCATCGGCGAGCCCATCCAGACCCCCGACGGCGTGACCCTGATCCCCGTGTCCCGGCTGAGCTTCGGCTTCGGCTGCGGCGGCGGCGATTACGGCAAGCAGGCCCCCAAGTTCGGCGGCGCCAGCACTGCCGGCGTGAAGGTGGAGCCGGTGGCGTTCCTGGTGGTGAAGGACGGCGTGACCCGGGTGATGCCCGTGGCGCTGCCCGCCGTGGGCACCGTGGACCGGGTCATCGATCTGGTGCCCCAGGTCATGGACCGGGTGGAGAGCTTCATCGACAAGAAGAAGGCGGAAAAAGAAACGTACTGAGTGAATAGAATGAGGTCATCGCTGTGGATATGGGGTGATCTCTGTGAGAAAACGGACGTGGCTGCTGGTGGGTCTGGCGTTGCTGTGGAGCCTGATGCCGGTTCGGGTGTGGGGTGTGTCCACCAGCGCCTCTGCCGCCGTGCTGATGGACGCGGACACCGGGCAGGTGCTGTTTGACCACAACGGCGGCCAGCGGATGCTCATCGCCAGCACCACCAAGATCATGACGGCCCTGGTGGCGCTGGAACGCGCCTCGCCTACGGACGTCATCACTGTAAAGCAGGAACACATGACAGAGGGCTCCTCCATGTACCTCAAGCCCGGAGAGCGGGTGACGGTGGAGGAGCTGCTGTACGGCCTGCTGCTGTGCTCCGGCAACGACGCGGCGGAGGCCCTGGCCGACGGCTGCGGCGGGACGGCATCCTTTGTCCGGCGGATGAACGGCCTGGCAGGGGAGCTGGGGATGGAGGACACTTCCTTTGAAAACCCCAGCGGCCTGGACGGTCAGGCCCACTACTCCACCGCCCGGGACATGGCCCGTCTGGCGGCCTATGCCGCCGGGAACCATACCTTTGTGCGCCTGTGCTCCACCCGGAGCGTTACCATCGGCGGGCGCACCATGACCAATCATAACCGGCTTCTGCGGGCGGTGCCCGGGTGCATCGGCATGAAGACCGGCTACACCAGAGCCGCGGGACGGACCCTGGTCAGCGCTGCTGAACGGGACGGCCGGCGGCTGGTGGCTGTCACCCTGCAGGACGGCAACGACTGGGCGGATCATGCCGCCCTGTATGACTGGGGCTTTGCCCAACCCGCCGGGCAGGAGACGGCGGACCACCGCCGGGAGGATACGCCGTGAAGGAGCGACTGCAAAAGATCATAGCGGCTGCCGGGATATGCTCCCGCCGGGCGGCGGAGGAGCTGCTGCGGCAGGGCCGGGTCCGGGTCAACGGACAGTCCGCCGCCCTGGGAGACCAGGCGGACCCGGAGTCGGACATCGTCACGGTGGACGGCAGCCAGCGCGGCACCACATGAACAAGCCCCGGGGCTATGTCACCACCCTGTCCGATGAGCGGGGACGGCGGACGGCGGCGGAGCTGGTGTCCGGCTGCGGCGCGCGGGTGTACCCCGTGGGGCGGCTGGACATGGACTCCGAGGGCCTGCTGCTGATGACCAACGACGGGGCCTGGATGCAGCGGCTGCTGCACCCCAGCCACCAGATCGAGAAGGAATACCGGGTCACGGTGACGGG
>OHJU01001361.1_pt1 | contig 11108 bp, 9 predicted proteins | sample 1568711 | NCBI WGS metagenome assembly OHJU01 (sample SAMEA3879574, study PRJEB24766) | human gut metagenome | biome: human-associated habitat; feature: feces | place: USA | collected 1985/1987 | reverse complement strand
TGGAAAACCTGCAATTCGCTCGACAGCCTTTTGTCCGAGGAATATACAGTAGGTAAAGTGTTGGCTCATGGATTTGGTCCTGACGCGCAGGCTCCCGATTATTCTTATTTGAAGGGGGATATAACACAAGCCTATACCCGGAAAGTGGAAGAGGCGAAACGTTCTTTCATATTCCTCAACCTGAAGTCCGAAACAGTGCCTGCTGCACTTATTGTATATGATAAAGTATCGGCTTCCAATCCCGATTTCCGCAAATACTGGTTGCTGCATAGCATCGAAGAACCCGCGCTTGAAGGTAATACTTTCACCGTGCGGCGCACCAAAGACGGTGATAGCGGTATGCTGCACAACACCGTCCTTTTACCTCAGACGGATAATCTTCGTATTGATAAGATTGGTGGTCCCGGTAAGGAAAACTGGGTGTTTGGCACTAACTATCCCAACGATGCCGTAACCCCTTATCTTGACAATGCCAACGAGCGCGGAGCCTGGCGGGTAGAAGTTTCACCCGCTGCCTCTGCCGTTACCGATAACTTCCTGAATGTGATACAGGTTGCCGATAACCGATGCAATCAGTTGAACGAAGTACAGCGTATTGAGAATGACCGGATAGTAGGCGCTCAGTTAGCCGATCGTGTCGTTACTTTTGCCAGAAGCAGCGAACCGCTGCAGAAAGATTTTACTCTTACAGTTAACGGTACGGGTACATATAAATTCGTCATTACCGACCTTAAAGCAGGTAATTGGCAAGTAAAGAAAGACGGTCGTGTCTTTATTCCGTTGACCGAGGTGCAGGCTTCCGATGGAGTACTTACTTTTGAGGGGAGTGCCGGTAGTTATGAATTTTGTAGGTAATAATTTTAAATAAACAATAGAGCAGGTATTTAACTTGTTCTATTGTTTCTGTTATTTGCACTGTTGATAAAATAATGTAGTTATGAAACAATACGAAGCTGTCATAGAAACCTTAGATAAGTTGGGTGGAGTCGCAACTTTAGGAGAGCTGAACAGAGAAGTTTTTAAAATAAGCGACTGTGAATGGAAAACAAAAACTCCATTTGCCAGTATCCGCCGCATTGTGCAACAGACTAAGGGGATCTATAAGATAAAGCCCGGATTATATGGACTTGAGAAGTATAGAAAACAAATAGAAGATAGGGGGATTATTGTAGAAACCGAGAAGAACAAAGATTCAAATGATGTTATAATGTTCAACCATACTTACTATCAAGGTATTCTATTAATAATAGGGAAGTACCGTAACATGCAGACTTTCGTACCCAAACAAGATAAAAACAAGAAATTCTACGATGGGCACAAGTTACATGAACTTTCTACTCTTGCAGAACAGCCGCCTTATTCCTATCCTCAACTGATAAAGCGCAGTGCTACCATTGATACGATATGGTTTAACGGACGCAATATGCCTCATTCATTTTTTGAGATAGAGCATTCTACGGACATCCAGAACTCTTTGCTGAAATTCAACGACCTGCAAGATTTCTATGTAAGAATGGCTATTGTTGCCGATATAAAACGCAAACCGGAATTTGAAGCTAAGATGCGTTTTCATGCTTTCGATGATTTACGATTGAACAAACGTGTGTCATTTTTAAGTTATGATGCCCTTGTTAAGCAATACGAAATGGAACAGGAAAAACAATCATTTGAATTTATCCTTTAGATTTGCAAATACTTACTTTTCTTTATTTCGTAATAAAATTAAAAATATTGCTCTTTTGGATAGTATGGGGAAGTTGTCTGTACAAGAGGACTTTGCTTGCGGTTATGATTTACCCTTTTAATGAACATCCAAGAGTTCTTTGTTACGGTTGTTTTGGGTTTGAAAATATAGGTCTGTATAAAATAGTGCTCCCCGCACTTCACAGTGCAGGGAAGGCACAGCAAACAAACAAAACATTTCTGATTTGAATAAAGAGATATTCTTATCAGACGTTTTTGTTTTAGGTATTTAGAGCGTTTTAATGCTTTGGAAGTGGAAGTTGAATATAAGTTGTGTATGTAAATTCTATATTCTCATTTGTGCAAAGCAATGATTTCTTATTATTTTAAGCTATTTATTTCGTACACACCGGATAACAAAAGCTATTATTTCACCTGTTGAAGAGTCTTCACCCCCAATGAATTCATTTTGAAGATGTCTGTTGTACGTAGTGCATAGATAGTATCCTATGGCATCAAAATAAGGTTCGTGCGGATGTCCGTCGGTAAATCTCATAAAGCTACTATATGGGAGTTTTAATACATCTCCGTATATTGTGTATCCATCTTTGGGTACTCCTTTTGCATAGGAAAGCAAATTATTGAACTCTTGTAAAGTAGGAGTTCTCCAAGTGCTATTAGGTTCAACTTTTCGACATGGGTCTCTTGAATCGGACCAAGTTGTGATAAGTTCCGGATTATTTGGCAACGGATTATTGAATACAAAATAGTCCGGAGCATTATTTGCTTTGCTGCATGTCAGTGTATTGGGATAGATACCATATTTTTTTGTTTCTGCTGTATAATATAAGTTTCCGTTTGCCCAAATATTTCCCCCGATAATATACCCTTCTGTTGTGGTGAATGAAACGTTGTTGTAATAGGTGTTATTGGCGTTAAGAGTCACTTCGGATAATGTTGTGCTCCTATTGCTAAATGGTTTGTTGCCAATGGTAAGATTCAATTTTATCGTTACGCTTGCAGAAGTTTGTGGCAATAAATACGTGTAGTTGCTATACACACTCATCGCATTCGGACTGCTCCAAGTGATATTTATCGTTCCCGATCCGGCTTGTGCTGTCAGTGCATTGTTTGTGAAAGAATAGGTAGCATTATGTTTGGGCAGAGTCACTGTACCCGTACATGCCGTAATTATTCCCATTCTTTCGGCTTGGGCAATGGCTTGTACTCTGTATCGTGCACAATGATGTTTGAACACGATGTTACTCAACGTATATTTGCTGCCTGTATTGTTAATTACAACTCCAGTTTTTACATACGTCATAAAATTTTGCCCGTTTGTTACGGGAACACTTGTAGAGCTGTTGGTAAATGTGGTAATGGCGCTTGAATTGCCGTATGAATAAACGATGAATGTATAAGTTCCCATAGGGAGAATAAGGCTCTTTGTGGTTTGTACGCTGCTTCCCAACAGCTTATAATCTCCATATCCGGCATAGTTTGCAGTGGAAATTTCGGTGGCGGTAGCCGATTTATAAGCTATGACCCGGAAAGTTATGTTATCTTCCATGTTTGCCCAGCGGGTGGCGGCTTCATCGGTTGCATATCCTGCGGGGTAATACAGTGTACTCACTTCCATATTCAAGTCGTATTCTCCTTTTTGTTTGACGGTTTTTGTTATTCCGCTTCGTGTGCCGGCAATCTCTTCCGTGCTCCAGCCGTTTGTCTGGGGAGCTTCCACCTCAACGAGGATGTTGTTGGGAGAGGGGTTCTCTATGCTGTCCTCGTATTTTCCGCACCCGATTATCAGCAGGACAACCGATATATGGAATAACATATTTCTTATCATTCGTCTCATTTTTTTAAGGTAAAGTAATCGTTTATGAACCGTTTGTCATTTTTGCACCTGCTACCATTGATCCGGACTTTGAGGCATGGTTATTGTTCCCGAACCTGCCGATGTTTGTCCGCTCCACGCTTCTGCTGATATACTTGTTGCTATCACCAATGTCTTGTCGCCCGTAAGTGCTGCTGCTTCCGTGGTATATCCCGCATTGTTCACCGCCTTGATATTCACGATGTAGCGGCAGTTCCTTTTTAGCGGAATATAACTTCCCCCGCTGGTAAGGTCCACCCTGTAATAATGTGTGCTTCCCGCATAAGTACCTCCTACGACAAGGCATACATTATTGTCCCTGCCATTTCCTTGCGGTGTTTCCGCTACGTAGATAGTCCGTATCAGTGATTTGCCGTCCGTGCAGGTGTAAGTCAGCGCATCGTTTGTTCCGGCATCCGGGGGGATGGATATGGACGCAACCACGTTATCGGTAATTGTCCCACCGTTTACAGGAGCTGCGTAGCCTTTATTCTTGGTACGGTACACGCTGACTGTTTTCAACGTAAATCCGCTTATTCCTGCTGCTGTTTCTCCATTTAGCATACATCCCACATCTATGCGTGCCAGCGAACGCAGCAACGTGATGTTTCCCAAAGATGTGGCAGGAGTGATGGCTTGCGTTGCAGTCGTTTCTCCCCACATAGGGAAACGGCTGTAGTTTGTCGTTCCGGTTGCATTCCACATTCCGGTGGCATCGAACGTTATCATTTTCAGAACATCGTTTTTGGCAGTGTTATCCGGAATGACGGGTAGTTTCTTTCCGGCATTGGCTATGACTACAAGTCTGTATTTCTCGCCTATCAGGCTTTGTTTCAGGGTCACTATGTACTTTTCATCCTGTAACTGTATTTGCGGCGCCTCATAGCTGAACGTTTCCGTGGAACTGTTTGCCTTGAATACCAATACTTTCAGTTGGGCTATGTCTATTGCATTTTCCTCGTTGGATGTAATGGCGCGGGTGGCGGTACTTCCGTCCGTTGCCGTCGGTAGCGAAATGCGGAGTGTGAGCATTACTTCGCCATTGTCGGTCAGTGTGCCAGGTTGCCCATTGTCGCAAGCCAGCAGGGCAAGGACGATTACCGCACAGGTTACAATGCGTAATAATGTGGCGGATTTGCTTCTATATTCCGATAGCCCTGTCATACTTTCTTTAATTTACATTTCCGTTTCCTGTTCCACTTCTTCCCATGGCAGTACTTTTACGAATACTCTTATTTCGGTCTTTCTGAAATCTATTTCAATGTCAGTTTGCTTTCCGGCTTCCGCTCGTAAGAGGTGTAGCTCGTTATCCTGCGTAATGGTGCATAGTTTTTCCTGCCCTCTGTATATTTCCACTTCGATACATTCTTCTTCTTGGGTTGGAAATATGCGAAAGGGCGGAGCATAGGCATCTCCTTGCTCATCTGTAAAGGTTGGCGGTTTGTATCTTGCGTTTTCTCCGGTTACTTTTCCCATGAAATCCACTTCGGAACCCGTTCCCCGTACAATGAAGGTATAGGTTTCTCCCTGATACGGATAGCGTTCTGCAAGATAGCGTGTCCGTATGCTCAACCCTGCGGTCATTCTTTCCATAACCAGCGTGATTTTTTCCTTTTGTATGCTCCTTGTAGCGGTGTTGTTCAGCTCCTTGCGGCAGTAAAAGAGGTCAGTAACAGGTAAATGGCTTCCTTCGGCATGTTGTTTCAGTTTCAGGCGTGCTTCCTCTAGCAGGGTCCCCGGTTTGATTTTGGCGGTAATCAGGGTATCTTCCTTGATGTTTCCCCACGCTACGAGGGTAAGCCGTGCTTCTTTGTGGTTTCCGAAAAGATAGTCTGATGACACTCCTGCAGGAACCATGCGTACAAAACCGTTTTCTCCGAAAAGATACACTTCCGATTTCTCCAGTACACCGCTTTGGGTGAGATCATTACCTGCCGCATCCACTACCCGCACGTGTATTTCGTACTGCATGCAGTCTCCGGTGTCTTCCCGCACGCATGATGTGTACAGAAAGGTGAGACTAACATACAATATAGTGAATAGGAATATGCGAGCAGGCTTCATGGCGGTTATTCTGAACTTTTGAATATTTGGAAATTATTCGAATGTCACGTCTTGCGTGATGTTCAGTGCCCAGTCGGCTACACTCACTGTCAGTTCGAGTGAAGTAGGGTTTATCTCTCCGGTGGGGTCACCGGTTCCTATATTCTTGATAGTTGCCTTGATGGCATAGGTCGTGTTGCGGGCAATGTTTGAAGTACCCGTGCCCGAAGCTCCGGTGATATTTGTTCCGGTCTGGCTCTTGTTGACGATTATCGGATAATAGATGGTGGTTCCTGCATCACTTGCACTTTTCTTGAACGTTCCTTCCAGTACCAATGCCGTACGGGTGGTCTCTTCGTTGGGGAGTATATAGAACCAGTAGTCGGTTTTATGCTCGGTACCTACGCTTACCGGGGGAGTGACCGAATTTGCCAGATAAGCTACAGTTCCGCTGGAGCCGGTGTAGTTTCCGGTCAGATAATCCGGTGTGCTCATTTTGGTGGTGCTGTATCCTCCCGTGCCCGGTACAGCTTCTTTCACGGCATTCCGCACAAAGATGTTTTTCAGTTCGTAGGATGCCGCCGAGTACTGTCCGTTGGGGTCAAATTCGGTTCTGATGCCGCTTACGGACACTTTTGCAACGAGCCTGCTCAGCCGGGCTGTCATACCGGTGTTGATGCCTGCGCCCAGTGTGAAGGTGGCGTTGCCATCACCGTTTTTTACGTCTCCGCTCATGGGCAGACAATCCTTGGTCTGGGCATCACCCAGTGCAATTGTTCTCTTCAGGAAGTCGGTCTTGTTCAGGACGCCTGAAAAATAACTGTCTGTAGGGGCGTTGGCTACCACGATGCCCGTACAGTTCGTTGCCGGAGTACAGTTGATGGTTGTTGCCGAAGTGGTGTTATTGGTTACAGTCCGTATGGCATTCACCGATTCGTCGCTGTTGAAGATGGCGACGGTGAAACGCTTCACCGTATTCTCTTCGTTTTGTGTAGGCAATGCGCTTCCGGTTGCCTTGGTGCTCACTCCGCTTCCCGCCAGGCGCAGTTCGAGTTGTGCCGTCTTTCCCTGCGGCATGGGTTCCGTTATTCCGTTTTCTTCACTGCCGCATCCGGCCAGTGTAAAGGTTGCTGCTGCCAGCATGCTCCATAAATAGCTGTTTGTTTTCATGTATGCCTGTTTTATAGGTTAATATACTTTTGGTGTTCCCGGTCATTTTGCTTTCCTATTTGTTTTTCAACTCTTTCAGCACCCTGTCTGCCTGCTCTATGCCGGCTGCCGCTGCCATGGTAAGATATACTTCCGCCTTGTCCCGTTTTCCTTCCTGTAGGCAGAGTATGCCCATGTTGTTGTATGCGATTGGCATGGTTGCGAATCTCTCCAGATAGCGCCGTGCCTTGGCCGTCTCTCCTTTGGTGAGCGCCACTGCCGCCGCGTTGATGTTGGCTTCGGGGCTGTCGGGAAACAGGCGGGCTGTAAGGTCGAGTACATCGTTGTATTCCGTAGATCCTTTCGGGTAACTGCCCGCTACCGCAAAGAGCTCGTTCAGGCGCAGTGTCTGACGTTCTCCCGTACGGGACATCCTCAGGCTCTCCGCCGCATCCGGCTGCTGGCGGGTGTACTCTATCCTGTAGTCGACCCGCATAACTTCGGGAAATATCTTTTCCGCCAGGTATCTGTAGGGCTTTCCGTCGGCAAGTTTCATCAGCATTCGTTCCCGCCCTTTATCCATGTCTACACTCCCTATCAGGTCTAGGGCGGCCTCCCTGAACATCATGCCGCTTTGTCTTGTCAGTGCGGCAATGGAGTCCCAGTCTTCCGGAATCCAGGTTACTTCCAGCGGAATGCCAGTTGCAAGTCGGTTTTCCCGCAGGTATGCTTTAAGGTTCAGTGAGCGTGCCAGTGCATTCATTTCGTTCTTTTTCAGGTTTCCGGCAGGTGCCCCGTATCCTGTAACCTTCACTTTCAGGAGTTCCGTTCCCTCTTCCCGTCGGATGTTCTGCAAAGCATTGCGCAGCCGGTGGTATATTTCTAAGTTCTGTTTGTTTTCGGACAATTCTCCCAGCGTTTTCTCTCCTTTTTCCTGCTTCCCTTTGCCAAAGTAGGGGATGGACCCCGTCACTGCATGCAGTGTGTCTTTGCCGGGTGCAGGCTCGATGAAGTTCACCCAGGCCAGGTATTTCCTGTCCGTATCCATGTCCCAGGCTGAAGTGCGGTTTTCGGGCAGGTTCAGCCTGCCGGCAATCCTGTCTTCGTAGGCCTTGCCCTGTTTGCCGTGGCAGGCGCATTCCTGCGTTCTCATCAGGAGTCGGGCGTCCTTCATCCATTCCTTATAGGGCACTGCCACCCGGTATCGGAAGGAGCGCGCCATCCTGGCGTCGTTCCTTATCACTACTGCGGGTATGGGAGCCGGATGCCCGTTTCCGGCAAATTCCTTTTGCCGCTGGTACACTTTCTGTTTTTCCTTGCCGTTGATGAGTACCGCCGGCAGGGCTTGTTCGTTTTCCCCGCTGATGAGTACGGGCGTCAGGGTCAGTGATTCGTCCGAGGGCATTCTCAGTCCTTCGAAATCGACTGAGAGGTCAATGTTCAGACGCCCGTCCGCAAGCGAGAACTGCTGTCCGGTGACGAACATTTCCCCCCGGTAGAATTCCTGTGCATGACCTGCCCGGCAGCAGAGCGCCGATAGTGCCATTATCATAGGAATACGGATTAAGTTTTTCATACTTTCAATTTGCTGTTGTAATTTATCTTGTTATTATTGTATCATATACACTAAGGATATGGAGGCTTTGGTGGGAGCGATGAAATTCCTGTTTCCGCTTCCTGTCTTTTCTCCGCAGTGCGCGCAGCGGTAGCGTTCGTATCGGGTGTGCAGGAATCCTACGCCGATGCTTGTCTCCAGCCCCCAGCGGGGGGAGAGGATGAAGTGATAGCCGTATGATATTCCCCCTCCCGTAAAGTCTCCCTCGTATCTTTCGGAACGTACCCCTTTGAAAAGCCCGAAAGGCAGCCTTGCCTTGGCTACGTTGTACACGCCGTACATCAGGTTTGCCCCGAAGAAATGTCCTCCGTAGGGCTGGCACATCCAGTAGCGCAGCTCCGGCTGTACGAACCAGTGCTTCCAGCGCCTGTCTCCTCCTGCCGGAAAGGGGTTGTAGTGAAATCCGGCTTCGAGCGTGAAACGTTCCGACAGCTTTAGTTCCACACCGAGGTTGGGCGAGGCGAGCATGCCCCCCGTAAGCAGGTCGCTTTTCACGGCAACGGTTTGCGCCCCTGCCTTGCCTGCACACGACAGCAGGGCAAGGAGCATCAGCATCGGTATGTATTTTCTGCTTCTCAATTTCTTTGTTCCTGTTATAAATCTGTCAGTGTAATTTCCTTTAAGTATATTCTGGCTATCTGGTTTATTATTCCGAGTTTTTGGGCGGCTCTTCCGTATTGTGCATAGAATTGCTCGGTAATGGGGCGGTTGCAGTTCAGATGTTCTCCCGTAGCTTCGAGAATATCCATCAGGGATATTTCCATGGCTCTTTTAGCAGGAATATAGGACTGTATTTTCAGCGGATGTTCCTTTTCTTTCAGGATGATAAGTCCGGCATTGGTGAGCTGTGTCAGCAATACCCGCATTTGCCCTTCTGTAAGTGTGTATGGTTTTATGCAAGTACCGTAGTCTCTTGCATAGATGCATTTGAGTACTGCAATGGCAGTCTGTGTTTTGGGCGTTATCATGTAGTTTTCTTGTTTGTTTGATTGTTGGTATCCCGCCGTTACTTTGTAGGTAACGGGAGATTGCCTTTAGACACCTTGCAGAAGCGTCTGCCGCATATACATCCGGGTTGTATAACCGATAAAGTTATATAACAGACGTTTTCCCGCTTTCCTACCGGAAGGCGGCAAGGGGGGGCTTTGCTTTATTGGTTGAAGTCGGTTTGTTCTGTTTTGTCTGCTGCCGGTCTTTTATGCCGTATATGATAAGATTTTATCTTTTTTATTTTGTTTTTCAAGTTTTATAGTTACTTTTGCGGTAGGAATATCCTCCGTTACCTACAAAGTAATCCCTTTGTAATAATCTGTATCATAGTTATATACATGGAATGCTCCCTTGTCATCCTTGTCGGATACTGCATTTCTTCACGTAAGCGATAATTTTCTTATTGGTCCTGTCCAGCGCTTCGTTTTCGAAGGGTTTCAGATAGGTTTCCGTAACCTTTACCGATGAATGCCCCAGTGCGTTGCTTATTACTCCCACGGCGACTCTGGTGTGGAACGCCGTTGTTGCCCATGTGTGCCTTGCGGTGTAGGACGACAGCTTTCCGCCCAGTCTGAGGGCTGCTGCCAGCAGTTTGAGTTTCCGGTTGAATCTCCGCAGGACCTGTTGGTAATGTCGGTATTCTTCACGCCTTCCCAGGGGGAAACGGCAGTTTTCGTCCCCCAATATGTTGAGCAGGTAGGGCGAGTCCGTGCGGCGGTCGGCGCATCGGCGGATAAGCTCAGCGGCTTCTTCGGTTACGTGTACACGTATCTGCCTTCCCGTTTTCTGTCTTCGGTAGGTAATTACCCCGTCCTTGAAATCGCATTTGCGCAGCCTTGCGAGGTCTGCAAACGGCATTCCCCGCAAGAGGAAGAGCAGCGCGAACCATATCTGTGCTTCTTTGAGTTCCCGGTGCAAGGAAGCGGAGATGTCGAGTGCTTGTCCCATTTCGGCAGGTGGGAGTGCGCGTTTCACGTCGGCACGGGTTCCGGTATATACATGTTTGAACAGTCCGGGCACATAGCCGGTGAGGCCTGCCAGCAGCGCGCGGTTGTATACTGCCCGCAACATGCGCAGGTAGGTGGACATGGTGTTCAGCTTGAGCATCCTCTCCAGCAGGTGCCTTTCGAATTTGTGTATCGTGGCGATATCAAACACTTTCCGCATGCGTATTTCGTTTTTTGGATGTTCACTTTCCCAGTACCGTTGGAAAGCCCGTAGCATGCTGCGGTATACATGGGCGGTTCCGAACCGCCCCTCGTCTTCCAGTTCCTGTATGACTGAAAGCGTAAAGGTTGTTAAATCTTTCATAATCTGTTGGCTTTATAATATTTACAGTCTTTGCGTGCGCCATTACCGCACGCGATAAATATACTGCATTTTTCTGAAATTTGTTTACTTGCAGATAGCGGCCTGTTCCCGAAGAGTATTCGACACGTATTATACATTGCTTTTTTGTATACCTTTGTGCCCGTTTTTTAACATAACTTATAAAAATGAAACCCTTAATTTAAATCTTATGACAACAAAATCAAACTGGTGGGACAAGCTCCTTAAAATCGTAATCGTAGTGGCATCTGCCGTTCTCTGTGCTTTAGGCGTACAAGCAATGCCTGCTTAATTATGTTTCATATTTTATACCTTATACTTAAGTTACGTGAGATTTACCAACCTCATCGTCATCCACTGTTCCGCTACCTGCTGTGACCGTAGCTATACCGAACATGATTTGACAACAGACCACCTGAGCCA
>OHJU01001347.1_pt1 | contig 11228 bp, 16 predicted proteins | sample 1568711 | NCBI WGS metagenome assembly OHJU01 (sample SAMEA3879574, study PRJEB24766) | human gut metagenome | biome: human-associated habitat; feature: feces | place: USA | collected 1985/1987 | reverse complement strand
TTATCTTTTTCTTTTATCATTTTTTCAAGCATATGATGTGCCATTGCACTTCTACATGTATTTCCTGTGCACACAAACATTATTTTCAATTGCTTCACTTCCTATCTTTTTCTTTAGTATTAATATTATAACATTTATATTTTTTATTTTTCAACATATTAGGTAATATTTAATGCTATTATCCCCAATAATAATCCACAAATGTTACCAATTGCTGTCATTCTACCACTATATAACTTATTTGCTTCTGGTGTTAGCTCTCCCGAAACTACATAAATCATTGCTCCTGCTGCAAATGCTAAGCATAGCGCAATTATAGCTTGCGATATTGAACCTATTAATCCACCAAAAAAGGCACCTACTCCTGTAGTTATTCCAGATAAAATTACATAAAAAACTACTCGTATTGGGTTCATACCACCATTTTTCATTGGTACTGCCATAGAAATTCCTTCTGGTTGATACAAAAATAGGCAGTTCTGTTGGTAATATTCTTTGATTTTTTATACTTTTACTTTCATCATAACCTCTATCTACATTTTCTTTTGATAACCTTATATAAATTATTACCACCTTGTACATCGTTTTTTCTAGTTCTTCTCCTTTTTCATCAAAATACATATTAATTATAAATATTTCATTCATATTGTCTCCAAACCTTTTAAAGACTTATTCAATCTATAAAAATTTATTGTTCTGATTTCAATGAAAAAATTGTCTTATTTAGAGTTGCCAAATCACTAAATAAGACATATATATTAAGATTTACTATTCTAATCTTGTAGTGTCAATTATAAATGTTTCTATACAATTACATCACTTCTTAATTTCCCATTAAGTTTTCCAGAATTAATCATTATTCCATCTCCTTCTTCTATTCCTCCAAGTACAAATGATTTACAATTTCTCTTTAATGCATCAACACAAAGATAAGTATTGTCTTTTTCATTTTTTATAACAGCTATAACACTTACTCTAAATTTAGTTTCAGCATTTGGATTTAGACTTTCTTCGCCTGTACCTTTAAAATAAGGTGCCACGACTTGTTTATATGGCAAATTATATTTTTTTGCTAATTCAAAATGTTCCTGAATATGAGCTGGTACTAACATCAAAGAATTCTTTTCTAGTATATCATTATCTAGTACAATTATAGGTATTTTTTCATTTGTTAGTGGATGCTTTGCAAAAATTCCTTCCACCTTGCCCAAATCACTTGAAATATTTATGTATTCATTTTTTATTCCTATTGCAATTGCTGTAACACCATATATTAGTTCTTCGTTAGTTATTGTCGATGGAATTAGTTTTCCATTAGTCAATTCAATTTTGATTTCCTTCATTCTTTATTTTTCTCCTTATATCTAAGTTAAAGTATTAGTCAAAAAAATATGATCATTTTCAAATTTAATATCCTTTTTTTTATCTTCTATTTGATTATATATTTCCCAATAGGTACAATTGTATATAGTTTCTATACCTAATCTATTTATAATTTTATCAATTTCTTTTTCCGTTGAACATACTTCACAATAAATGCCAAATGGCAGTTCATCTAAATGAATCTCTACTCTCCCTTTTTTCCAAATTATCCTATATTTTTCCATTAAGTAATTCTTTGTTAATCCAATTTTTTTGAATAAATATTTTATTGAGTCGCAATTTTCTACTTCAAACGTTGTATTTTCTCTTTCAAAATACTTTTTTTGTTGTTTATTAGGAACTTTTTCCTTAATTGTTACTGTATCAGAAAATCCATTCTTAGTTCTAATAAATATACCGTTTTTTAATAACCTTTCATCTTCATAATCATATCTAGTGGTTTTCTCAAAAGCTCCTCCAATTAAAATGTATTTATTTTCTTTTATTTTTTCTAAAAATGCATCTACATCTTCAATTTTAAATTTAATTTGAATATCACTCTTTTTCAACTTTTCCTCCTAAAATTTTTATAATTTCTTTCTCTATATCAAATCCATCTGCCGTTTTTTTTATTACTTTATTAAGGACAATAATGTAATCACATATATTAGCCACACTATCGCTTTTAGGAAATACTCCCAAAATATTAATTTTGTTTGTAATATTTTTCAATATTTTTTTTGTGTATATCATTGTTTTTCCTGAATAAATACTATCAATAATCAAAACGAATTTATTTTTTAATTTTTCTAAATTGCTAAATTTATTTGATCCCTTAGTTTCATCCATATGAACTTTCCAAAATATAATTTTATTTTTATATTTATCCAAATCAAAGTAAGGTATTATCTTAAAACAGCCATTTAGAATAAAAATAATATAATCAAACTTTTTTAACTCTATTTGAGTAAAATCTATTTTGAAGCTTTTATATTTACACTTATAGTTATTCGCTTCATATTGTTCTATATAATTTTCCTGTAATTTTATATTTTCCCTTTTGATGTGTTCTTGTTCTATATTGGGCAGTTTGGTAAATAAAGGAATGAATTTATTATATAATTTAATAAAACATTCATCTTTCAGTATATACTCAATTAAATATGTTTTAAATTTATAAATTCTATTATCACTTCCTTCTATTTTTACTGCATATTTTAAGATTGGTCCAATTGAAAGGTGAAAAGCAAAATCCTTAAAAAAGATTTTATGTGTTTCTATCACTTTTAAGAAATATTCATTCAATACTTTCTTTTTGTTTAATATTTGTATATATTTATAGAGAGCATGGTTAAATATCAAATTTTGATATTGTAATGATTTTTCTATATCCACAACATCTACTAAATTGAGTGTAGGAGGATTTAGTCTATACGTTTCATCTTTTAAATAGCAATTCCCCCCAGCTTTTTCTAGTTCTTTAGCAATCTTTTTACTCTTCGTTAAAACAATTACTCCAGATCTTCCATACTTTGAGAATTGAATATTTTTTTCAAAAATTTTATTTATCATTATCATTATAAACCTCATTAACTATGCTTGAACGACTACTCAATGAACAAAAAATAGGATGTTGATTATATTTAAGATATATTTTCACCAATTCATTTGTAAAATTTATTACATCTCTCATTTCTGGGGCTTTTAAGTTACTATATGGTGTATTTTCCTTTGGTTGGAAAACCGAATAGTCAGTAACTATTCCATTCTCTGCAAATTTATTACACTCATTTAATAGTTCACTAAAATCTTGTAATCCCAATACAAAATTGCTTCGTACATTTCCTTTTCCAAATATACTGACTGCTTCGTACAGTTTGTTTACAAATATCTCATAATTAATTTTCCCGGGACAGGTAGTAGTAAATAATTCTTTATTTGCTATTTCTAAATTATATTGAACTTGTTTTATTCCTAATTTTTTTAACGTTTTTAATGACTCTATTGAATCATGTGGACATACATTCACAATTGTGTCGAAATCTTATAAGTTAAATTTCTTAGTTAAATTATCCACAAACTCAATCAAGAATCTCCAAACAGTTCTGCAACTTGTTAAATTTCCTGCCATAATAAAGAGATGTTTATGTTTTAGATTTGTATTTTTTAACAATTTATCTAATGCAAGATTTGTATTCTTAAAAAATTGGTCTTTCTGCGAGTTCCACCATTCATCCACACTGTCATATTTATATAGATTATTTAAAGTTGGTTTACATATCTTTTCAGAAACTTTTTTAGGATGTAAGTCACAAAATTTACATTGCTTGCCACAAATCCAATTATAGCATCCTTCAAATAATAATAAAGAAATCCTATCCATACCAATCACATCAACATAATCTCCCACCAAGGATTCATCATTTATCTTTTGCTGTAAAACATCATATTCTTTTATAAGACTAACATTTAATTTTAATTTTTCTTTATTGCTATAAATTTTTAATTTTTCTTCTTCCCATGTTAATTCTATTGAAGATCCTGGACTATATCGGCATTTCACTATTGATTCATCTTTAGTATCACTAAGTAGTATCTCTGATGGAATTATTTCATTTCTCGGTGAATAGTCATATACTTTTTTACCATCCGATATAGGCTTTTTAAAAATAATTTTGTGTTCAAGTTCGTTTCTAATTGTTTTATTGAGTAGCTTATGCTTGGTTGAGTTACATATAATTTTTCTGCAGCTTTCGAAAAACTACTACATTTTGCAACCATATAAAATGTTTTATATAAGTCCCAATTTTCTTCTAAGCTCATTATAAAATACCTCTCTATTCATTTTATCAATTTTTTCGAAATTGCATATTACTTTATCTTTACCATTAATAGTTACAATAAAGTCCCCAATAGGATTTATTAACAAATAATTTTCTTCAATTTCTTTTTCTTTACATTCAATAACTTGGCAATTCAATCTTTGCTTTTTTATTTCATTTATTAAGTTTTCAAATTCTGCATTTTCTACGTCAAATTCGTTTTTATTCTTTACCGATTTTCCTCTTAACGAAATGAACTTAAATAATTTCCACCTTTGTATTTTATAGATGCTAACAACTTGGGCAATCTCATTTATATTATTAACATTCTGTTTTGTCACTACAGAATTTAGTTTCAATATAATATCTTTATTTTTTAGATATTCCATTAATTCTAATATATGCTTGCTATGTTCTATTCCTCTTCCCAGACAATCATTTACATTATCATCTAATGAATCTAGCGAAAGTGTAATATGATCTGTATATTCTTCAATTTCATCTATTATTTTACTCATTTCAGGAATTGTATTAAATGGTTTCCATTTAATCATTTTGCGCATACATATCACCTTATTCTTTATTATGCCCAGCTAAAGTGTTATTTCTCTTCTTAATAGTTGAATAATCTAATAAACTTGATGCTCTTAAAACTGCATTGTCGCCAAATCTTCTTGCAATTTCGTCTAATCCTTTTATAAGTTTTTCATCGTTTTCTTGTTTTTCGTTTTCTTCAAATAGGTTTAGTTGTTTATATAACTTGTCTGAAATTTTACCAACAGCAATTGATATTTTTCTTATTGGTAAATCTTCTACATAGTTTTCATAAATACTTATACACATCTTATATATTGTTTCTTCATCATCAGTTTCACTATCTAATTTTTTTGAATGATGAAAACCGCCCCCTATAACTCTTGAATAGGATATGCCAAAAGATATTAACATACAATTTTTTTTGTTTTCTCTTAAACGTTTGGCAATTTTAGAACACATTTCTCTAATGATTAGTTTTGTCGTTTCTATGTTGTAGTCTTTGTATAGTATTTGACTTATCCCATAACTTTTATTTTTTATTTCTTCCTTTTCGCTTATTTTGCTAAAATCAATTCCGTTTGCATGCAAATATAAGTCTTCGCCTAAAATTCCAAATCTTTTTTTATAAAAATTTATGTCGTATTTATTAATATCACCAAGCTTATATATGCCCAGTGAATTTAGTTTTTTCATTGTTTTTGTTCCTATTGACCATACTTTATCAAGTGGTGTTATATTCCATAGTTTAGTTTTTATATCTTCTTTTGTCCATTTTGCAATGCCGTCTTTGTTGTGTTTTGATTCCACGTCCATTGCAACTTTTGCCATAAATAAGTTTGGGCCTATTCCAGCGCTACTTTTTATTTTGGTTTTATTAAATATATCTTCTTTTATTTTTAGTGCTAGTTCATAATCAGTCATTTTATAAAGCTTTAAATAATCTGTTACATCTAAAAATACTTCGTCAATTGAATAAATATGCATATCTTCCTTACTTACATAATTTAAGTATATTTCAATTATTTCTTTGCTCTTTTCTAAATATAATTTCATTCTTGGTTTTGCATATATGATTTTCATATTTTTTGGCAGTTCAAAAATTCTTCCTCTTGATTTTACTCCCATTTTTTTTAAATATGGGGTTACTGCTAGTGTAATCGCACCTTCACCTCTTGTTATGTCTGTTACTACAAGTGGGGTAGTATCAGGGTCTAGTCCCCGATTTACGCATTCAACTGAAGCAAAAAAACTTTTTAAATCAATACATATAATGTTTCTTTCTACCATATATAACACCAACTTTTGTTCGCTACAAATAGTATATAAAAAATTGACTGTTTAGTCAATTTCCAAATTATGTTAATTCATACGTAAGCGTATTAATATTATATATATTATCTTTTGTTTTTATTGTTAATAAATGACTTTTTAAGTCAGTTGTTATTTTATTATATCCGGTTATTTTGTCTATTGTTAATAAATTATCTTCTTTATAATCTATTAGTTTTAATGTGTTATTTTCTATTACTAAAAGAAAATCCTCATATGTTTTTATGTAATCATATGTTTTGCTTTCGTATTTTTTTGTATTTAGTGTTTTGTTATTTACAAAATCAAATGTTATTAAGTTATCATTGTCTTTTATTATTGTGTTTATATTATGTAGAACACAGTTTTCACATTCATAAAAACTTAACAAAGTACTAGTATCACTAGTTTTGTAAAAGTTAATTCCATTTCTTATGTAATTATACGTGTATAAATATTTGATGATTTCTTCTTTTTTCATGTTTTTAATTTTATTTGTGAAGTAAATAGGGACTATTACTAGTGCAAATATTGCAAATAATATTGTTATTATTTTTTTCATGTTTTTATTATATTATCTTTTTTTTTGGTATTCAATTGTTTTGACAAAGTATGACTTTTTTTTCTATTTGTATTTATTATTAGTGCTATAAATATTATATATGTTATTATGCTGCTTCCACCGTAACTTATATATGGTAAAGGTATTCCCATTATTGGTAATAGTCCAAGTGTCATGCTTATGTTTTGTATTTGACTGAATATTAATGTTATTGTAACTCCTGTTATTAAGTATTTTTCTACTGTTTTTGATGTGTTTATTATTTTGTTTAATGTGAGTAAGTTGAATATTATTCCAATGAACCCGAAGTTATTTGCGTACACTGGAAATATGAAGTCTGAATATGCTTCTGGAATGTAAATAGGCGTGTTTGTTAGTCCTAGACCTGTAAATCCTCCTGTGCCGATTGAGATTAAACTGTTTTCTAATTGCATGCCTTCGCTTATTTGCCAATTTAATATTCTGTCTATTCTATAGAAGATTGAACTACCAAATATGTTTACTAGTGTATCTTGGTAAAATATATATGCTATTATAAACGCACCTTAAATGATAGTTTCTCAATTTAGAAATATTTATGCTATTATAAACGTTGTAAATATTAGTGTTATGAATGTTAGTAAAATTATGAACCATCTATTTCTAAGTGGACTTATGAATAATAGTGTTAGCCATATTAAAATGTACATTATTACTGAACCTGTGTCTGGCTCGATGAATACTAGAAATGATGGAATTATGGTTATTATAAATGTTATTAGTATTAGCTTTAGTTCATCTTTTAATTTTTTTTTGTTTTTAAAATGGAATTTTTCTATTACCGCACTTAGTAATAAAATTAATGAAACTTTCATGAATTCTGATGGTTGAAAAGTTATTCCGCCTAGCGTCAGCCAACACTTTGATCCATTTATTTCTTTCCCTATGAATAATGTTATGATTAGTAAGAATATTGAAATTATGTAAGCTATAGTAGAATATTTTAGTATTCTTTCGTTTCCAATTATTATTAAAATTATCATTATTATAATTCCAGTTATTATTGATGTTATTTGTTTTATATACAAATTACTATATGAAGAACCAATTAATATTGATGCACTGTAAATAGAAAGTATGCCTATACTTATCATAAATAAAAAACATGTTATTATTAGTAAATTGTTATTTTTCGTTTTCATAATATTAGTATTTACATTTTTTTGTTTATTTAGAACTATTTTTCTTATTTTTCATAAAATAACATAGGTGATTGATATGAATAAACTGCCTAAGGTTTTTGTTAATAAAACGAGTAATAAAAATGTTAATAATGAACAAGTTTTTTATTCAAATGATGTATCTGGTGTAAACGATGTTTCTAAAACTCTTGATAGTTCTAATGTTGTTAACAATTTGTTGGTGCAAAAAAAGATAAATGATATTTTTAATTCTCCTAATTTTGTTTATAAAGTTAAAGTTAATGTTGTTTTAAAGGATGAAGGCGAAAAGGTTCTTACGTTGATTGCTAAAACTAATGATAGTGTTTTGACGATTGATAATAAGACTATACTTATTAAAGATATATTGCAAATTAGTGAAAAGTAGTTTTAGTTTGTGATATAATTTTTATGGTGATAATTAGGTGTCTATAAGTTCTGATATAAATTATTTGGAAGGTAAAATAAAAGATTTTGTAAAAATAATTTTAGAAGAATTTGGGTATAAATTTTCATTGGAACATCGAAAATATTTAAATAGATTGTTAGAAAATGAACACAATGCTGTAATGCAAAGTGGAAATATAAATTGTTATTGTTCTAATGGAAAAATCTTTTATCCTTTGGATTATTATGATATTGTTAATCAATTGAAAAGTAGTGATAAAAGGTTTAGAACTGAACCCGGTAAGATTTTTGTAAATGATGAAAATAAGATAGTTAATGATAATGATTATTCTGCCTTTTTTCAATATTCAATTGTTGCTGGTTTAACGCCTAGAGAAATATTTGAAGCGTTTACTTTGCATGAAACTATGCATTTGTGCGGTGCGGCTGGATATGAACTTTTAAGTGAAGCTTTTACAGAATTAAAAACTAGGGAGTTAGCTTTAAAATATGGTATTAATGCTGCTTGTTGTAATTATTCTGATGAGGTTAAAATTGCTATGGAACTTCAAAAAATATTTGGTAAGGATTTATGCGATTGTTTGACTTTTGTTCCTAATGATATGAAAGTGTCTTTTCTAAAACGTGTTTCTAAATTGGAGTTTGCTACGTTATATGAAAGAATAAATGATGAATTGAATTTTCAAATGATTAAGTATCAAAAAGAAAGAAATGATGCGACAGGATTAAATGGGATTGAAAAAGTTTTATCATTGTATTCAAAGAAAGATTATAGCGAAATTTATAAGTTATTAGATGATTTTAAATCTATGGAAGATAATTTTTCGTTGTGATATAATACTTCTCGGGTGAAGTTTATGAATCTACCAAATATGATTGAGGCAAAGAAAAGAGATAAAAAAGAGTTTAGTGTTTATAATTATAAAAATATTGAATGTGTTTTAAAAGGTAAAAAGTATTTTGTTAGAACTTATGGTTGTCAAATGAATGAGCATGATACTGAGAAAATTAAGGGTATTTTAGAAACTAATGGTCTTGTTTCATGTGAAAATTATGTTGATGCGGACGTTGTTATTATAAATACGTGTGCGATTAGAGAAAACGCTCATAATAAAGTTTTTGGATATTTAGGTCGAATAAAGCATCTAAAAGAAGAAAGACCACATGTAATAGCTGGAATTTGTGGATGTATGCCTCAGGAAGAAAGTGTTGCTAATGAACTTAAGGATAAATATAAGTTTGTTGATTTTGTTTTTGGTACACATAATATAGAAGATGTTATAAAACTTATTAATGAGTCTGTTACTAGTGGTAAACAAAGTATTGAAGTTTTTAGTAAGTATGGTGATGTTTGCGAGGGATTCCCTTTTAAGAGAAGTAATGGTATTACTGCATATGTTGATATTATTCTTGGGTGTGATAAGTTTTGTACTTATTGTATTGTTCCTTATACTAGAGGTGCTCAAAGAAGTAGAAGTAAGGAAAGTATTATTAATGAAGTAATTGATTTAAAAAAACAAGGTTTTAAAGAGGTTACACTTTTGGGACAAAATGTTAATGCGTACGGAAAAGACATTTATGAAAATTATACTCTTGCAAATCTTTTAAAGGATGTTAGTGATACTGGTATTGAAAGAATACGTTTTGTTACAAGTCATCCATGGGATTTTACTGATGAAATGGTTTATGCAATTAGGGATTTGCCTAATGTTATGCCTTATGTTCATTTACCTGTTCAGTCTGGAAGTAATAGAATTCTTAAATTAATGGGGAGACGTTATACGAAAGAAAGTTATATTGAACTATATAATAAACTTAGATGTATTAGTGGGGTTAGCATAACTACTGATATTATTGTCGGTTTTCCTGGTGAGACTGAGGAAGATTTTTTAGAAACACTTGATTTAGTTAATAAATGTAAGTTCGATGGTGCTTTTACTTTTGCTTATTCTCCTCGTGAAAATACGCCCGCAAGTATTATGAAAAATCAAGTTGATGAAAATGTTAAGTTTGAAAGGCTTAATAGATTAAATGAAGTTGTAAATAAGTATAGTAATATAAGTAACTCTAAGTACTTAGATAAAATAGTAGATGTTTTGGTATTGGGTAAGAGTGAAAAAGGCGAAGACAAGGTTATGGGCTATACTGAAAATATGAAGTTAGTTAATGTTGTAGGTGGACCTGAATTAATTGGACAAATTGTTAAAGTTAAAATTACTGATACTAAAAGTTTTAGTATGGATGGTGTGTTAGCTCAGTAAAATAGGCACATAAATTAGTTTTTTTGCATAAATTAAACTAGGTGATATGTGTGAATAAGTTTAAGGAAATTGTAACTAAGGCTATTGTTGGCAAAGGTAAAAAAACTTTTAGAAATAATTATGAAATTACTCTTGAAGATGAGGTGGATACTGTACTTGGCTGTTGGATTATAAATCATACAATGAGTGGGAAAAATAATAATGGAAAAGTTAAAATAAATGGTAGCTATGATGTTAATATTTGGTATAGTTATGATGGTAATACAAAAACTGATGTTGTTAGTAAAAGAATAAATTATGAACATAATGTTGATATAAATTTGAAAGATGATGGTAATTTAAATGATAGCTCTGAAATTATTATAAGAAGTCTTAAAAATCCAACTTGTGTAGAAGTAAGTAGTGAAGATAATGTTATAAAATATGTGGTTGAAAAGGAACTTGGTATTGAGATTATTGGTGATACTAAAGTTAAGATTGCAATTTATAATGATGAAGAAGATTATGAAACTTTGGATGAATCTATGAGTGAAGAAGAACTTGATGAAGTTATTGATCAAATAGATGAAGTTAACGAGGAATATTTAGGTTAGTTTTATAAAACAAAATATTTAGCCAGTAGATATTTTGTTTTAATTTAATTGAAAAAATAATTGAAAATTGATATACTTATTTTCAGTAAATGAGGTGGTTATAATGGCTAAAAAAGATATTTTTATAGGAGGAGCTTGGCCTTATGCTAACTACTACTTGCATATAGGACATTTAG
>OHJU01001335.1_pt1 | contig 11267 bp, 10 predicted proteins | sample 1568711 | NCBI WGS metagenome assembly OHJU01 (sample SAMEA3879574, study PRJEB24766) | human gut metagenome | biome: human-associated habitat; feature: feces | place: USA | collected 1985/1987 | reverse complement strand
TCCCCAGCGGATATTGTCGCGCACGGTTCCTTCAAACAGGACGGCTTTTTGCGGCGCGACTCCAAACAGTGAATAAAGTTCGTCGCTCGAATAGTCTTTCACGTTGTGTCCGAAGATTTTCACCTCGCCGACGTTCACGTCGTAAAGCCGTGTTATAAGGCTGACGAGCGTTGTTTTGCCCGCTATAGGTGGCCATTGCCATGCCCAGACTCTCGAAAGGACACATGAAAAACATCTTGATACGCATGGCTGCCGTGAATGCAGCCACACAAGCCGTACCCAAAGCATTATTGGCGCTTTGCAGCATAATGCTGCCAATGGCAGTAATGGAAAATTGCAGTCCCATGGGTACGCCGATGTACATCAGTGTGCGTGCCAAAGCACCGTCGAATTTCCGCTCGGCTGGCGTTGTCTTCAGAATGTCGAAACGACGCATCATATAGATGTAGCACAATATGGCCGAGACGCCTTGTGAAAATACGGTAGCGATGGCAGCTCCTGCCACTCCCCAACCCAGTACCAGAATGCAGAACAAATCGAGCAGGATATTCAGTACCGTAGAGAGAAGTAGAAACCAAAACGGCGTCTTGCTGTCACCCAATGCACGGATAATACTGGACAGCAGATTATAGAAGAAAGTAAAGGGAACCCCGATAAACGTGACAAGCAGGTAATAATAGGCTCCCGTGAATATGTTCTCCGGCGTACTCATCATGTGCAGAATATCTGCACAGTAAATGCTGGTAACCACGGCAATGACAACAGACATCACCGCAGCCAGCTGCAGGCTGACAGCCACATAACGGCGCATCGTGACATAATCCCGCGCACCGAACTTTTGCGCCACGGGAATGCCGAAACCTCCGCAACAGCCATTGCAGAATCCCAGAATAAGAAAAACGACCGAAGTGCTTGCCCCGACTGAAGCCAAGGCGTTGATACCCAGAAAGCGCCCCACGATAGCTGCATCTACCAATGAATAGGTCTGTTGCAGCAGATTGCCGAGCAGTAAAGGCAAAGTAAAGTTGAAAATCAACGGAAGAGCCCGTCCTTCCGTCATTTCTCTGGATGTTGCCATAAATCTGATACCTCCGAAATTGGGTGCAAAAATACGAAAAGATAGCGTTTACAGACTTGACGAAGGTCAAATTTAATAGGGAAGCTTAAGAAGAAGGAAGGCGAAGGACAAATCATTCCATCATGGGGAAAATATTATTCCACCACTAGGAAAAAATCGTTCCACCATGGTGGAACGATTTTTCCTCCACGATGGAACGATTAAATCTATGCAGATTCGGAGCTTAGTATTTACACTCGCGAATTATCTCTATCAGCTGCCGGAAATCTTCGGGATGAACATCTCCGATATTGCCGATACGGAAAGTGTCGGCTTGCGAAATCTTTCCCGGATAGATGACAAATCCACGTTCTTTCAGTTGTGTGTAGAAAGTTTTGAAGTTGAAATCGGCATGAGGATAGAGGAAAGAAGTAATAACGGGCGATTGAATCTCGTCCGGCAGCAACGTTTGGAAACCGAGGGAACGCATGCCGTCCACCAGCACGCGGTGGTTCTCGCAATATCTGTTGTGACGGGCCTCCACACCGCCCTCCTCTGCCAGTTCGTCCATGGCTTGCTTGAAGGCGCGGACCACGTGTGTAGGAGAAGTAAAACGCCATTTGCCATGTCCTTTCTCCATGGCTTCCCATTGGTCGTAAATGTTGAGAGAGAGTGACTTGGAGACGCCCTTGCAGTGCAACAGCTCGGAACGGCGAGCGATGATGAAGCCAAATCCCGGAACGCCCTGGATGCACTTGTTGGCACTGCTGATGAGGAAGTCTATGCCCAGTTCGTGTACATCGAGGGGAACACCGCCGAAGCTGCTCATGGCGTCTACAATCAGTTTCTTGCCGTACATCTTGACGAGGTGGGCTATCTCCTTGAGGGGATTGAGCACGCCGGTAGTGGTTTCGCAATGCACCACGGCAACGTGGGTGATTTCGGCATTGTGCGAAAGATAGTCGTCGACGTAGCTGACGGAGACTTGCTCTGTTTCGTCAAAAGCAAGCATGTCGTACGAGATGCCGTGATACTCGGCGATGTTGCCCATGCGGTCGCCGTAGGCGCCGTTGCTCAGTATGAGAAGTTTGTCGCCAGGCTTGATGACGCTACCGATGACGGCTTCCACACAGTACGTGCCGCTACCTTGCAGGAGGATGGAAGTATAGTCGCCGGTATGCTGGGTGGCGAGGGAGACGAGGGACTTGCGGATTTCTTCCACAATGTGGAGGTTGTAGTCTTCGTCCCAGGTACACCAGTCGGTCAGCATGGCTTCCTTGACGGTTTGTGAGGTGGTAAGGGGGCCGGGGGTAAGGAGAATGTAGGGTTTCATATGCATTGAGCTTTTAAGTTTATACGTTTATAAGGGTTACAAAATCTCAAGTTTACGGTTTATCTCGGCGATGACTGCGGGGAGCTCGGCAATGGTATCGACCACATAGTGGGCACCGGCGGCAAGCATGCGGCGGCGGACATCGGCCTTACGGGCTTCGAGCTCATCGGCAGGCAAGGAGGAGACTTCCTCTTGTGTCAGTCCCAGTTCGTTACTGCCGAGGACTACGCCGACGGTCCATGCTTTGGCATTGATACCCTCCTTGATGTCGGCGATGGTATCGCCATACTTCAACACACAATCTACGGAGGGGATGGCGAGGTCTGCCATATTCTTATATATCATGTAGGGAGCAGGACGGCCTGCAGGCAACCCGTCGGGAGTGACGCAATTATCTACCGCATAGCCTTTGGCTGTGGCGGCAGGCAGCACAACATCCATCATAGAACGGGTATAGCCGGTGGTGGAGCCAATGCGGATGCCTTGCGCACGCAGTGCGGAAATCGTTTCCACCACACCGGGAATAGGGTCGGTATAATCTTCGAGCGAGGCAAACAACACCCGTTGGAATTCGGCATAACGTGCCTGCACGTCTTCCTCACCGGCGGGACGGCCGAATTTCCGTTCAAATTCCGCACGGACACGCTCTATATCGAACAGCGCACGGATTTCTTCTACTTTGGTCAGCCCCATGTGCGCACGTGTTTCGGCAGCAGTGACGGGAACGCCGATGGCCCGAAAGCTCTCGACAAAGGCGGCGACGGGAGCAAAGCAACCGTAATCGACGGCAGTTCCTGCCCAGTCCATAATGATACATTCAATTCTTTTCATACGATATATTATTATTATTCAGTCTCAAGAAGCAAGGAATTGCCCGGCCGGGACCAACGGCGCAAACGGAAAAGGGAAGAGTCCAACGGTCCCGAAGCATTCTCCTTGCGATAGCGCTGCACCAGGTAGACAGCCGAGCATAGGAAAGCCACGCTGCACACAATGCCGACATAGCCCGACATCAGGTTATAGAAATCCAGCCAGTTGATGTCCGGATTGAAGAATTCCTTGAATACCAATACCACCACCGTACCGGTATACCCGATAAAATCGAGTGTGACGATAAAGAACCCCACATTCCCCTTGATGCGGAAGCAGGCGATGAAACGCTCGAAGAACAACGTCTGGAAGCTGAGGTAAACAGTATAGAGCGACAAACTCTGGAGGAACAGCCACGTCATGGGTGGCAGTTGCAACCCATCGTAATTGAAGGCCACGAATCCCAAGGTCGCTGTGCCGCACGTCACAAGCACCAGCAGCAGGCACAGCACCTTTATATTACTCCTCACCGCGGACATCAGCCCGAAAAGCAACAAGATAATCAGTGTCACCACCGCATCTACCTTGGCAAATGCCCACGACGACAGCCCCGCCGCCTCCACATCCAGAATCTTCACCAGGAAGTCCTCCTTGATGTCCTGCAAGACGGTGATGAACAAGTTTGCCGCAAACAGCATCAGCAATACCGGCATGAAGCTCTTGAAGAGGTCCGCACGCGCCCTGCCGTCCAGCGTCACCCGTTCCGAGCGTAGTGCCCGGTCTGCCGCGGTAGGTTGCGGCATTCTCGTCATCAGCCAGCCCAGCAACGACAGCAGCGGGAAGGCAAAGGCACCGATAAAGGCAGGCATCCAGAACTCACTGATGTGGAGATGCTCCATCACAAACAGCCCGACGGACTTTGCCGTGCCCGAACTGATGGCAATGCTCAGCCCCATTAGGCTCGCCAGCAGGTCCGTCACCCGCCGCCCCTCGAGGAAACTGAAAATCACTCCCCACATGCATCCCAACGAAAGCCCGTTGAAGAACAGCGCAAAGACATTCAGCGGCCGGGGCAACGCTCCGAACAGCACCAGCGAAAGCTCGGCCACCGCCACCGAGAGGATGATGAACTTCAGACGGTTCTCCTTCTTCAGTTCCGAAATTACCTTGATGCCAATCAGCTTGGAAATAAAATAGCCGGAAATCTGCACGATGCTGGTTGCCGTCTTGTAATCCATCCCGAAGAAGTCGAGCCCGTCGAAGCCCGCAGCCGTAAACGGCTTGCGCAGCGCATAGACCAGTGAATAGGAGAGCAAAGCCGCTCCACCCGCCCAAAGGATGAACAAGGCATCAGCCAGTCTCTTGCTCTGTATTATCTGTTTTTTCTCACCGTTGAACATAGTGTGTCGTTTAAGTTCGTTCTTGATTTCGGCGGCAAAGATAGAGGCGGGTGCTGACAGCAAAAATGAATTTCCATTATTAATAAACTTCATGAGATGCTCCACTCGGCGCAGGAAGTGTACAATTACAGCGGCATCTACATCAGTTACAGCCTCTCTTCCTCCTCCAATGCCTTAAAGGTAGAGCCTTACCTGATAACCCCTGCCGACAGCAACGACCACGTCAAAGTGGTGCATATGAGCGCCTACAACACCACCCACTTCGGCACTGCTGTCTTCAACAACCACCAGAATGCCTATATCTTCTTCAACGAACGCGAGGCACCCCAACTGGCCTTGTTCACCATCTACCTGCAACTGCCCATGTACGACTTTCCCCACCTGCTCAAAGGGCTCTACCTCTGCCTGGACTACAACCGCAACCCCATAGCCCGCCGCATCCTCTTCATCAAACACTCGGACAGCACCTCCATGGACGACTTCCTGGAACTGAAAGGCCAGCTCATCCCCCAAGACCAGCTGACCGACGAGCAACGCCCCTACTACAACTACACCTGCCAGCCGGGCGACTTCATCAAAACCTGCTCCGTCCCCTCTCCCCTGCTGAACGAGAAAGACCTGGAACGGGAGAAACGGATGTTGGAAATCTAAGATAACCCGGACAGTCCGGGATTTTTCACTTTGCAACCAAGTTGCATCTCCTTTCCGCTACCTTTGCTGCAGAAAATAGAAAATAGGAGGAAACAATATGAGTTGCAAATGCTGCTGCACACACGGACATACAGCGATACAAGAAAAAAGAAACAGTCTGCTGAAAGATTATTGGAGAATCATCCTCTCCGCCCTATTGCTCTTCGGAGGGCTCATCCTGAATGCTACTGACACCACCTTCTTCAAGGGAGAGTATGTACCTTTTATATGGTACTTGCTTGCCTATCTCCCCGTAGGCCTCCCGGTGATGAGGGAAGCCTGGGAAAGCATCCTGCAAAAGGACGTGTTCAGCGAATTCACCCTTATGTCCATCGCCACCCTCGGCGCCTTCTATATAGGCGAATATCCCGAAGGCGTTGCCGTCATGCTCTTCTACTCCTTGGGAGAGCTCTTTCAGGACAAAGCCGTAGACAAAGCCAAGCGTAACATCAGCGCCCTGCTCGACGTACATCCCGAAATGGCAACGGTCATCAGAAACGGCAGTACACTTGTCGAAGCTCCCCAACGTGTGCAGGTAGGCGAAACCATCGAAGTAAAAGCCGGAGAGCGCGTCCCCCTGGACGGAACGATGCTGGACGAAGTTGCCGCCTTCAACACCTCCGCACTGACGGGAGAAAGTGTTCCCCGCAACATCCGCCAGGGCGGGGAAGTGCTTGCCGGAATGATTGCGACCGACAAAGTCGTACGCATCCAAGTCACCAAACCCTTCGAGAAAAGTGCTCTTTCCCGTATATTGGAACTGGTGCAGAATGCCTCCGAGCGCAAAGCGCCGGCAGAACTTTTCATCCGTAAGTTTGCCCGTATCTATACGCCCACCGTCACCGGACTGGCGGCATTGATTGTACTGCTCCCCTTCCTCTATTCGCTGGCAGATGCACAATTCTCGTTCATCTTCAATGACTGGCTATACAGGGCATTGGTCTTTCTGGTTATCTCCTGCCCGTGCGCCCTCGTCGTAAGCATTCCGTTAGGCTACTTCGGAGGCATCGGCGCCGCCTCCCGCCTGGGTGTCCTCTTCAAAGGTAGCAACTACCTCGATGCCATCACCCAAGTCGACACGGTGGTATTCGACAAGACGGGTACGCTGACCAAAGGCACCTTCGATGTACAATCCTGCCAGGCACAACCGGGAGTTACGGAAGAGAAGTTGATACAGCTTGCCGCCTCGGCAGAGCGAAACAGTACGCACCCCATAGCCAAAGCCATCGTAAGCTATGCCAAACAAAGAGATATAGAGCTGATTGCCACAACGGACGTTACGGAGATTGCCGGCCACGGACTGCAAGCCACTATGGATGGAACGCGTGTCCTGGTGGGCAACACCCGCCTGCTGACTAAGTTCGGGATAGAATATCCCGATGAATTGTCATCAATTGTCGATACGATTGTGGCCTGCGCCATCGGAACAAAATATGCCGGTTATCTGTTGCTATCAGACACATTAAAGGAAGATGCCGTCAACGCCGTCAAAGAATTAAAAGCTTTAAATATCAATAATATTCAGATATTATCGGGAGACAAACAAGCCATTGTTACTAACTTTGCAGAAAAGCTAGGCATCACCCAGGCATACGGAGACCTGCTGCCGGACGGAAAGGTGAAGCACATCGAGGCACTCCGCAGCAACCCTGCCAACCGAATAGCCTTTGTGGGCGACGGCATCAATGATGCCCCGGTTCTTGCCCTTAGCCATGTGGGCATCGCCATGGGCGGACTTGGCAGCGATGCCGCCATCGAAACCGCCGATGTAGTGATACAGACAGACCAGCCTTCGAGAGTGGCCACCGCCATTCATGCGGGCAGGCAAACCCGCCGGATTGTCTGGCAGAACATCTCGCTGGCTTTCGGAGTGAAGCTGCTTGTCCTCATCCTCGGTGCCGGTGGAATCGCCACACTTTGGGAAGCTGTCTTTGCCGACGTAGGCGTCGCCCTCATTGCGATAGTGAACGCCATACGCATACAGAAACTTATTAAATAGAAAAAATGGAAGAAAAGAAATATTTGGACCTATTGGCCAAAAGGGACATACAGCCCACTGCCATCCGCATCCTGGTATTGCGCACCATGATGCAGGCAGGCCGTTCCGTCTCATTGCTCGACCTTGAAACCATGCTGGATACGGTGGACAAATCCACCATCTTCCGTACCCTTACCCTATTCCTCTCCCATCATCTGATACACAGTATAGATGACGGGACGGGTTCCTTCAAGTATGCCGTGTGCAGCGACAGTTGCTCTTGCGACGTAAGCGACCTGCACACCCATTTCCATTGCGAGAAATGCAACAAAACCTTCTGCTTCACCAACATTCCCACTCCGGTGGTGAAGCTGCCTCAAGGATTTACACTGAACAGCATCAACTATGTACTGAAAGGCATTTGTCCGGACTGTGCAGCAGAAGTCAACCGGGAGGCTTAGTTAAAAAATAAAAATCCATGCAGTCATTCATGTTCTTCTCTATCCTTAAGAAATAACATTGAGACAAACACATGGATACAAAAGCTCTTGTCACTTTATGCCAGAAGGGAAACGGGCAGGCCTTGAGCCTGCTCTACGAAAACTATTCAGAGAAAATGCTGAAAGTATGCCTACGCTATATTCCCGACCCAACGATAGCCCAAGATCTTCTTCACGACGGTTTTGTCATCATATTCACTTCCATTCATTCGCTGCGCAACCCGGAGAAACTGGAATACTGGATGAAAAAGATTATGAGAAACCTGGCACTGCAATACCTCAACCATGCCAATGCCAACCCCACCATCCCATTGACAGATATTCCGGAAGAGGAAGAGCCTGCTGAAAATCCTTTTTGTCCGGATTTCATTTCGTACGATAAGATGCTGGATATAGTGGAGAGCCTTCCGGAGGGCTACTGCAAGGTATTTAAACTGGCAGTACTGGAAGGATTGTCCCACAAAGAAATCGGAGATTTACTGGGTATAGCGCCACACTCCTCTTCCTCCCAATTGTTCCGGGCGAAAATTTTACTTAAAAAGATGCTGGCAGGATACCGTGTATTCATTGTTTTGACAGTATTGCTTCTCTTTCCAACGCTATATGACTATCTGTACAGAGAGAAAAAGAGTATCAGGGAAAACCGTTTGTCCAAAGTTTCTTCCAGGCAAGCCGGGAGTACGCAACAAACAAAGAAAGCCGATACTCCCCGAACCGACGAACAATGCTATACCAAAGAAAATCTGAACAAAAGGGAACGAATCATCCCTCCCGTTCCAGTTTCCACAGAATGGCCCCTTGCCATACCCACAATGAAAGATAGTATCCACAAATATCCCATACCTTCTCCATTCACCGGACAGACCATCACCAACCGACAGATGGCTTTCGTCTTCTCCCCTTCCCTGATGCCGCCAACCCGCAAGAAGAAATCCGGAAAATGGAAGTTGATGCTGGCAGGTTCACTCGGACCGCAACTGGCACAGAACTTATATAAGCTGATTGCCACTCCACATACCGACGGCATTTCAAGTGACTTCCCTCAACAAGTCAGCACGTGGGAAGAGTATTATTCTTATCTGCACACCCGCTATCAGCAGGGTACTCTGGGAAAAGATTCCATCGGACTCATGCAGATTGCCCAGAATAACAGCGGCAGGATTGTTGAGAACCAGCAACATCATGCCCCCATCGTCGTGGGACTCTCTCTCAGCAAGAAATTGAATGAGCGTTGGAGTCTGGAAACCGGATTGCAATATACGCTTCTCAGGTCGGAGTTCACTACCGGCGAAGCATTCCGCATTCAAGACAACCAGAAGTTGCATTATATCGGCATTCCTCTCCGGCTTTCCTACCGTTTCTGGCATTACAAACGTTTCTCCAGTTATGCCACGGCAGGCATGCAGGTGGATATCCCCATAAAAGGGACACTCCAAAGCTTCCATGTCACGGACAGTATTCCACACAAGCTCGACAGCCAGCCGGTAAGTGCTCCCTGGCAGTGGTCGGTCAACACAAGTATAGGCATACAATATCGCCTCACACCCCAGGCAGGCATCTATCTGGAGCCGACTGTAAACTATTATATCCCCGACGGCAGCCAACTGCGCACCATCCGAAAGGAACATCCGTTCACATTCACCCTCCCGGTAGGCCTCCGCATTTCCTGGTAAAAAAACGATGTGCCACGCAGTCTTTTACCCGACTGATTATCTATTTATATGGATAATCAAACTCAAGAAGGAACAAAGAACATGCAGAAACGACATACCGACCGGGAAAGCTACTTTGGTGAACAGTCACAGACCAGCAAGAACTATTATATCCCCTACATAAAGGAAGTCATCGGACACATCCCCGATAAAGTGCTGGAAGTGGGCTGTGGAGAGGGAGGCAATCTGCTCCCCTTTGCCGAAGCCGGTTGCCGGGTGATGGGCGTAGACATTGATGCCACGCGAATAGAACAAGCCAGAACCTTCTTCGCCCAAAGGCATCAGCAGGGACAGTTCATTGCCACCGACATTTTCCAGCTTAAGGACAAGGCTACGAATTTTCCCCTAATTCTTCTACACGATGTGATAGAGCATATCAGAGACAAAGAACGGTTCCTCTCCGGCCTACAAAAACATTTGTCTGCCGACGGAGCTATATTTGTAGGATTTCCCGCCTGGCAAATGCCATTCGGAGGCCACCAGCAGATAGCACACAGCCACATTGTTTCACATTTCCCTTTTCTCCACCTCCTTCCCCGCACTTTATACAGATGGATATTAAGACTATGCGGTGAGCAGGAACGCGTAATCACGGAGCTACTGGATATAAAGAGCACCGGATGCACCATCGAACTGTTCAATCGCATCGCCCGGCAAGCCAACTATCAAATCATTGACCGGAGACTGTACCTTATAAACCCACATTATAAAATCAAATTCGGCTTGTCCCCACGAAGGCTCAACGGAGTTATTGCTGCTATCCCGTACATAAGAAACTTCTTTTGTACAAGTTGCTTTTACATATTAAAGAAAGGGACTAAAACTGTTAATCACTACTGATTTCCCAGCTTTAGAATTGATTCCGAACCATCAATTTAAGATTATATATTCAGAAGAAACCATTAAATTTCTGAATAGCCCTGATGAAAGAGGGGGTGTAGAAACCCTCATAAACTAAAAAATCACCCTCGCTGCAGATGGTTGTAGCGAAGGTGATTTCAATAAAAGGGGAACTTGCACTTCCTCCCTTTTAATGTTTTTACATCGTTACTTGGTTCATTACAGCCTCGTCAGGTGTCGTTCCTATTTCATCGGCAAATAATATGTGGGTGATAGACCCTCTCGGGGTCGGAGTTTCGATTTTAATTCTTTGACCTTGGTACATCTCCGGAATATCCACCAGCTTACATCTATGGGCTTCGTTATTGCCAAAACTGACATAATAATCTTCCCCTATTACCAGCTTTACAGGTTTACGTTGAGAGAAATGAGTCGGACAAACAGAGCTATCCACTTTTATATCTATCACAAAACCAAGAGCGGATGTTACCTTAGATAGTATATCAATGCTCACATTATAAGCCCCTTTCTCTATCTTGGCTATATTAACACGATTAACGCCACAAAGATTAGCCAATTCCTCTTGGGTCATATTTCTCTTCTTGCGAAGAATGGCTAACCGGTTACCAATCCGTTCACGTTCTTTCAAAATCTTCTCTGTACATTTTCCTTCGTGAATTTTCATAAATCTGTTGCAGAATTTAAAGTGTTGCCCCCACTTCTAATAGTTATTGGTTTTTGAACAGACAAAAGTAGATATTAATTTTGAATTGTAGCACATTTACTACAACTGTTTTCTAAATGAATATAAAAGGTAGGGGGAGTAGAAGAAAAGAAAAAGCCCCTGAATTACTGGAATTCAAGGACTTACAAACTTCTTTTTACTATTTCCGTGGAGCTGGAGGGAATCGAACCCTCGTCCAAACGAGGAAATCATAAGCTTTCTA
>OHJU01001319.1_pt1 | contig 11352 bp, 10 predicted proteins | sample 1568711 | NCBI WGS metagenome assembly OHJU01 (sample SAMEA3879574, study PRJEB24766) | human gut metagenome | biome: human-associated habitat; feature: feces | place: USA | collected 1985/1987 | reverse complement strand
GCAATTATAATAGCTGTTATATCTGCATATCATAAAGATATAGATGAAAAGGAAAAAGACAGTAACCATTCAAGAGCACTTGAAGTAGGTACAGTAGTTATTTCTGCCGCTACAATACTTAGTTACTTTGTATTCACTATAATTGCATAATTAAGTTTAGACAAAGAAAATTTTATGTATATAAAAAACAAACTGGTTGTATGAGTACAGCTAGTTTGTTTTTATATATACAGCATTATTAAAAATAAAACTTATGAACAATAATAATAAAAATAACCAATAATATTCTTGAAAAAAAGTTAATAATTTAGGAATAAAATTAAATTTATTTTTTATAATTATTTCAATATTAACAATCATTTATATTATACGAAAAATAAGAAAACATAAATTAAATATTGATGATTCTATTGTATGGATAATTTGGTCAATCATATTATTGATACTTAGTATATTTCCGAAAATTTCAATTTTTTTTGCAAAGCAACAGCGGTATTATGATGCGCTGGTTGAAAAAATATTGCAGCATGGGATTTCAATCAACGAGTAATTTCATTTTATGCTTATTTGTGTTTGTTTCTTATATCATGTTATTTTTTCAAAATATTAAAATATCAGAGTTAAAAGAAAAAAACAAAGAGATAATTCAAAAAACAAGTATATATGTGTATAACCAAAAAAATAATGAGAATAAAGAAAAACAATAATTTATAACAGGTGAAGAACAAATGAGAGCAAAAAAAACTTTAAAAAATTTAATATTTAACTTATTGCAACAAATTGTAAGTATCGTGACCGGTTTTATATTACCACCCCTCATAATTCATAATTATGGTTCATCAATTAATGGGCTGATTTCTACGATAAAACAGATTGTAATGTATGCTCAAACTACTGGTGCAGGAATTGCAAGTGCTAGTACATATGTAATGTATCAACCACTAGCTGAACGAAACTATAAAAAGTTAAGTGGTATTTTTAATGCAACGAGGAAAATGTTTGTAAAAGCAGGAAACTTGTCAACTCTTATCATGCTCTTAGTTGCATTCATATACCCATTATTTGTGCGTAACGATGTAGATGTTTTAACTACAATTTGTTTAATTATATTACTTGGAGCCTGTGGCGTATCGGAATTTTATTTTATTGGAAAGTATCAAGCCTTGTTTAGCGCAGATCAAAAAAACTACTTGGTATCTATTGCTCAAGGATTGGGTAATATATTTAACATTGTCATTTCTATAATATTAATTAAATTTAACTGTAATATTATTTTGGTAGAATTTGGTGCAATGACTGTGTATATTGTCAGAGTGGTTGTGCTTTGGACGTACTTCAAAAAAAATTATACTTATATTGATAAGAAAGAAAAACCACTGATGAACGAAATTTCTCAAAGGAGAGATGCAATAATACACGAAATTACTGCACTGATTATTAACAATAGTTCTATTGTACTAATATCATTGCTTATTGGGTTAAAAAATGCAAGTATTTATAATGTTTATATGTTAGTTTTTTCTGGATTAAACATGATTTGCAATATTGTTTCTAATGGAATATATGCATCTTTTGGGGATGTAGTTTCGAAAAAAGAAGATGAAGTTCTGAAAAAAGCTTATGATGTTTTTGAATTTACATACATGATTATGATCTCCGCAATTTATACAATAGCATATATATTAATTATGCCATTTATAAAAATATATACTCAAGGAATGACAGACGCTAACTATGTGCTTCCTATATTAGGTAAGTTATTTGTACTAGTTGGATTCATAAACAATCTTAAGATTCCATCAAGAACGATGGTCATTGCAAGCGGGCATTTTAAACAGACAAAAAAATATTCAGTAATTGAAATGATTATAAATCTTTTGGGACAAGTAATTCTAATGTATTTTTGGGGAATCTATGGAGCTTTATTAGGATGCCTATTGGCAGCAATATATAGGGCAATTAATTTTATTTGGTACTCTAACAAATATATATTGAAGATATCGAATAATATAATTATAAAAAGAGTTTTATTATTTTTAGCGGTTGCATGTATAATTATTGGATTTTATTCATTTGGAATCAACCTTATGATTTTAAACTATCTGCAGTGGTTTACATATGCAATTATAATATCTACTACTGTAGGGATTATATTTTTAATAACAGGAGCAATTTCCAATAGAGAAACATTTAAAGAGACTGTAAAAATTTTAAAAGGAATTATAATAAGAAGGTAACTTATATGAAAAAACATGCATATCTAATTATGGCTCATAATAACCCATACATTCTAAAAAAATTGTTAAATTTAATTGATGATAAGAGAAATGATATTTATTTACATATAGATAAAAAGTCAAAATTATTCAATGTACAAGAAATAAACAATATTGTAAAGAATTCGAATCTATATTTTACGAAAAGAATTGATGTGAGATGGGGGGACTTTTCTCAGATAGAATGTGAATATTTATTACTAAAAGAAAGCAAAAACAAGAACTATGAATATTATCACTTTATATCAGGAGTAGACCTACCATTAAAAACACAAGATGAAATTCACGATTTTTTTCAAAAGAACAATGGAAAAGAAATTGTTCAATTAACGACGGATGAAATAATAAACAAAAGGAATGCATATTATAGAATCTCTAGGTTTCATTTTTTTCAAAAAATTGCAAAAAGCAATCGAAGATTAGAAAGAACATTTTATAATGCTTTTCAAAATGTTTTTATGCCTATACAATCTATTTTAAAAGTTGATCGAATAAAAAAGCTGGATATCAAAGTAGGATATGGTGCAAATTGGGTCAGTATTACAAATGACTTTGCAAACTATGTGTTGAAACAGGAAACTTGGGTAAGAAAGGTATTTAAATATTCATTATGCGCAGATGAACTATTTATTCAGACACTTTTAGTAAACTCTAAATTTAAAGAAAATGTTTATAAAGAACCATCAAATAATTTTAACGGAGATGCTTGTATGAGATACATTGATTGGGAAAGAGGAAATCCATATGTATTCAAAGAGGAAGACCTAGAAAGATTGCTAAAAAGTAGAATGCTGTTTGCTAGAAAGTTTGATGTAGAGACAAATAAAAAGATTATTGATGACATATATATGATATTAAAAGAAAAACAGAACAAATAATAACTAATTTTAGTTATAAGTGGAGGAGAAAAATTGACAATACTAAAGATTTTATTATTAATAGTTTTTATGTGTTTTAGTTCAAAGGCACTTGGACTTTATGTTTTTGATAAGATAAAGAAAGATAGGGAAGAAAAAACAGCAATAGGCTTTTTGGCAAATCTGACTTTGTTTTTTATATGTGAGCTTCCAGTTATGTTCTTTAAACTATCATCAAGATACTTAAATATTTTTGGACTTGTATATTTAACAATAATTGGAATTATTATGCTTAAGTATATAAAAAACAAGAAAATTATTAAAATAACAAAAAAAGAAATTATAGCACTTATTGTGGCATTTGCTTTTATGTTATTATATATGATATGCATTCACTTTGGATACATGGAAACATATGATTCCTATTTTTACAGTGTATTTACTAATAGTGCACAAAATGCAGAACACATATCAACTATAGACCCATATACAGGCCAAAGTAATTTGCAAAATTATTATAAATATATGTCATATTACTACCAAGCATCATTTTTGGCTAACATAGTCGGACTACAAGAGGGATATTTAGTTTTAATATGGGTAATGACATTTATGAATTACTTTTTTATAAGTATGACAGCAATAACATTGGTGAGAATAGCTCGAAATAAAAATTTAAACAATATACTTACAGCATTTTTTTTAACATTTGTTCTTAGCATTTTCAGGGCGCCATTTAATGCACTTCATTTAGTAACAATAGTATTAAGTATTTATTGTTTTACTTATATGTTTGATTTATTCAAAGAAGAAAAAACATCATTACATTTACTATTAATTTGTATAATTGCTGGAATTTCTATAACATCTACGATGATGTTTATTATGTTATTTTTTATTTGTTCCTTCTATATAGTTGTATGTATATTAAAAAGAAAGGACTTATTGAATTCAGTATTATATGTAGGTACACCGGTATTGATAATTTTGTTTTTATATATTTATGAATCGTTAGATAATATATATGTTATTGCAATTATGCTATTTGTGTTAACAATTTTATATTTGTTATTTCAAAACAAAAAAATAATAGATATAATTGCTAAACTTGGATATCCAATGATGATAATTATACCAATAATACTTATTTTACTAGGAACTCCTTTATATGATAATATATTGGCAAAATTATTAATAAAGAAGGATAATATTGATTCAAGCATGCAAATAATTCCAGAGAATGCAGAGAATCCGGATGAACATTTAGAAGATGGGGAAAAATTAATATTAAATTATACAGTGGATAAAGAAATTCATAGTTCATCAATGAAATATATTTATGAAAATAAATCTAATGTATTAAGTACAATTCTGATTTTAATTACACATTCAAGCATCTTGTATGGTGGTATGATATTCTTATTAGTATATGGAATAAAAAATTTAAGAAAAAAACCAGAGTTTTTATTACTAGTGGTATATATAATTATTTTGTATAATCCTTTAGTAAGAAAGGGTCTTTCAGCATTAACATTAGGGCTTGAAAGTAGGATATATTTATTCTTTAATACTATTTTTGGAATATTAGGAATATATTATTTGCTTGAATTTATAGAAACTAGAGTAAAAAATATAAAAACACAATATAACATTAAGAAAGTATTGCAATATGGAAGTTATGTATACATAACATTAACAGCATTTTCAATATTAGTCTATATATTACAATTTGATATAATTGATTGTAAAAAATATAGCATACTTGCTAAAGTGCCAAATACTTTAGTAGAAGCGACTGAATATTTTAATAAATATATACAGGAAAATAATTTATCTAACGAATATGTTAGGGTCTATTATACGGCTAATACTTTTAATATGTCTATGATTGACAAAAATGTCAATAAGAAAATTAAAATTATAAATAGTAAAGAATATATGGGATATTTGGGAGATGAAAATAAAACTTTTACAAGTAAATTAGCTATAAGTGCTTACTTTGATTCAGAGGGTAAAAGCTATTTATATAATGAATCTGGAAAAGAGGTACCAATAGAAGAAAAGGAAATTGAGGAATATATTAAATACTATGATATTCAATATATAACTTGCAAGGCATCTAAAGAAGAAAAGTTTAAAAACTATATAAATAATAACTTTGAAGTTATTTATTCAAATGACGATGTTCAAATCCTAAAATTGAAATAAGGGGGGAAAAGAAAAAATGGATGAAGTGACAATTATTATAAAAACACTAGACAGATGTGATTGCTTAATTAATTTATTGGACTCTATTTTTAAAAAATATCCTAAAATTAGAGTTTTAGTTGGAGATGATAGCGAAATATCATCCAAAGAAAAAATACTATCAAAATTTAACCAATACAATTTGCAATATTACAATTTAGAAAAAGATTGTGGACTATCTGCTGGAAGAAATTTTTTATTAAATAAAATACAAACGAAATATTTTGTATTAGCAGACGACGATTTCGTTTTTGATCAAAAAACAAACTTAGAAAGAGCAGTGCAAATACTTGAAGAGAAAAAATTAGATATTATAGGGGGATATATACGCAACTATAAAATTATAAAAAGTAATTGGGACAAGCTTCTTGTTCTTATTCAAAAAATACTAAAATATGAATTGCCAACAAATTATATAGGAACCTTAAAGATGGAAGGAAATACATTTTATGCAGATTACACAGTGCATTCATTTCCGGAATTTGCAGAAACAGACTTAGTATTAAATTTTTTCTTGGCTAAGACAGAAAGAATAAAAGAAATTCACGGTTGGGATCCAAAATTGAAATTGCAAGAACACACGGAGTTTTTTTATAGAGTCAAATTGAATAATTTGAAGGTAGGGTTTACAAATGAACTATCAGTTCAACATCATCCGGTTAAACTAAAAAAGTACAGCGAAAAAAGAAATAGAAATTATACAAATGTATTTATGGATAAGTATGCCATAGACAAAATAGTTGCAAATTATGATGACAATAGAGGACAAGTTATAACATTAAGAGAAAATTTGGAGGGGAAAAATTGAAAGTTAGTGTGATTATTCCTATTTATAATGCAATGGAGTATCTACCAATTAGTTTGGAAAAAGTTTTAAACCAAACATATCATAATATAGAAATACTGTTGGTTGATAATAACTCAAAAGATGGCAGTTATGATTATATAAAGACACTAGAAAAAAACGATTGTAGAGTTAAAGCACTAATAGCTACAATGCAAGGACCTAATTATGCTAGAAAGGTCGGATTTGAAGCTTCGACAGGAGATTATGTTTTATTTTGCGACTCAGATGACTTTGTAGAGCAGGATGCAATTGAGAATTTTGTGGGTAAACTAGAAGAAACAAATGCAGATATTGTTATTGGAAATTATAAAGAAGTAACAAAAAAAGATGAGTTTTTAAAAGAAAAAAAGGGAATTCCGTATAAATATTACTCAGAAAACTTAAAAGAACATAAAGATATTATTCACATAAAACCAGCTCTTTGGAACAAGATATTTAAAAGAGATTTAATAAAAGAAAGTTTTTTTATTACATCTAAAATAGGAGAAGATATGGTAATAACAATATCTTCCATTATGGAAGCAAAAAATATTGCATATATGGATAAAACAGTATATCATTATGTTCCAAATGATGAAGGGCTTTCAAATTCTGTAAATGTTAGAAATTTACTAGATATTTTAACAACAACGGAAGAACTGAAAAAAATTGCTAAAAGTCAAAATACATATAGTAAGTATGAAGAAGAGATTGAATTTTTATGTTTTACACATGTGATCTATAAAATACTAAGAACTGTAATGATGGAAAATGATGAAGAGCGAATAGAAGTATATACAAAATTGAGAGAATATTTAAAGAAAAATCACAAGTACAAAGAAACTAAATATTACAGGACTAAAATGTACTATAAAATAGCGGCAGTGCTTTTAATGAATAAAAATATATACAATTTAAAAATTTTTAGAAAAATGTTGAAAGCAATATTTGAAAATAAAACACTATATAAATGTTTCAAAAAATTAGATAATTAAAGGGGAAAACATGAATATAAAAATTTTAATGTCTACGATGAATAAAAAAGATATTGAGGAACTAAAGTTAAATGAAAAAAATATATCAAACTGTATAATAATAAATCAAACTAAAGAGCAGATAAAAAATATAGAAAAAGGTGATGTGGTTTTTTATTCATACAATGAAAAAGGGCTAGCAAAATCACGTAATAGGTTATTGGAAAAAATAGAAAGTGATGTAGATATTGGTATTATTACGGATGATGATGTGACATTTGTTAAAGAATATAAAGATATAGTTCAAAAAGCTTATGATACAATAAAAAATGCAGATATAATTATATTTAAGTCTTTAGATGAAAATGGAAAAGATAGAAGAAAATATCCATCTCACAACAAGGAACTAACAAGAAAAGAAATCTTACAAGTATGTTCTATAGAAATAACCTTTAGAGTATTAAAAATAAAGGATAAAGTGAGGTTTGACGAAAGATTTGGATTAGGTTCTAGATATAAAAGTGGCGAGGAAAATATATTTTTACTTGATTGTTATAATAAAGGATTAAAAATATATTTTTATAATGAAGCAATAAATATACATCCAAAGGAAAGTACAGGAGCGATATGGATGGAAGAAGACATATATGAAAAAGGGGCATTATTTAGGAGGTTATATCCCAAAATGTGTTTTTTTATGGTATTGCCAATTGCAATCTTAAAAAGAAATATTTGTAAAACAAACATATTCAATATAACAAAACTATTGTTCAAAGGAATAAAAGATTACAAAAAAGAGGAAGATAGATGAAAAAAATAGCTATATTTCAATATGATTTAGGATTAGGGGGAATTCAAAAATCATTAATAAATTTATTGAACAACTTAAATTTGGATGAATACAACATAGATTTATATTTATTCAGCAAAGAGAATTTTTATAATGTTAAAATGCCAACTAAGATTAACATTATATATTTATCACCTTTTGCTGCAATATGTAAAATTATTCCATTTAAAATCCTTATAAAATATAAAAAATATCACATAGAAAAGGAATATGATATAACTATTGATTTTAACGGATATTCTAATGAATGTGCAATAGCGGCACTAGAAACCAATAGTAAGAAAAAAATAATATGGTGCCATAATGATATTGTAATTAAATCTAAAAATGAATGGAAATATAATATTTTATATAATGCATTTAAAACAAAATATAAATATTTTGATGAAATCGTTAATGTTTCAGAGGGAGCAAAACAGTCATTTATAGCTAAAACTAAAATAGATCAAAAAAAGGTATGGAGTATTCCAAATTATATAGATGCAGAAGAAATAATAACAAAAAGTAAAAAAGAAAATAGTTTTACCGTAGATAATAAAAAATATAATTTAGTTACAGTAGGAAGAATATGTCATCAAAAGGGTTTTGATATATTAATAGAGCATATGGAAAATATAGTACAGCAAAATAAAAATGTTAATTTATATATAATAGGAGATGGACCAGATGCTCCAAAAATAAAGAAACTAGTAAAAAGAAAAAAATTACAAGAAAATGTATTTTTCTTGGGTAGCCAAAAAAATCCATTTGAATATATGAAAAAGATGGATGCTTTTGTTATAACATCACGTTATGAAGGACAAGGCATGGTGATTTTAGAAGCTAAAGTAATAGGATTACCAATTTTTATACCTAAGCATTTGGAAAAATATGTAGAAGGTATAGAAGGATGTATTAATATAGAAAAAGACATATTAGGAGCAAAAAAAATTGAAGATAAACAAGTAGATTATTTAAATAAATATAACTACAACATTAAGGAAAAAATAGCTCGACTATTATCCTAAAAAAGGAGAAGAAAATGAAAATATCAATAATTGAACTAGTTAAAAAGATACCAAGATTTTCAGGATATTTACTTCAAATGATTTTTTATTATATTGTTTCAATATTTTATAAAGACAGAGAAAAATATAAAGATGCATGGCTTATTTGTGAGAGGGGAACAGAAGCAAGGGATAATGGGTACTGGATGTTTAAATATATAAGAGAAAAACATCCAGAGCAAAAGGTTTACTATATAATCAATAAAAAAAATAAAATAGATTACGAAAAAGTAAAAAAACTAGGAGAAGTTATAGAATACAATAGCTTTCAACACAAGATTGCGCTGATATTATCTAATGTATATATTTCTACACATATTGGATATATTAACATCTGGAGTTATTTATTGTACAAGAAAGTTTTTGACAGAAAAAACAAGAAAAAATATATTTTTTTACAACACGGAGTTACAAAGGATGATATGAGTGATTTATTAAATAAAAGAATAAATCAGATAAATCTTTTTATAACATCAACCTTTGATGAAAGAAATTCTATATTAAATAATCCTAACTATGGATATAAAGAAGAAGAAGTACCACTAATAGGAATGGCGAGGTTTGATAATCTAAATAATTATCAAACTAAAGAACAAATTTTGCTAATGCCTACTTGGAGAAGCTACTTAGTTAATCCGTCATACAAAAAAGAAGACAAGAGCGTAGAGAAAGGATTTACAGAAACAGAATATTATAAAAAATATAAGAGCTTATTAAACAATACAAGATTACATGAACTATTAAAAAAATATAATGTTAAACTAGTATTTTATCCACATTATGAAATGCAAAAATATATTAAATTATTTAATACGAATAATCCAAACATTATTATTGCTTCAAAGGAAGAAAATGACGTGCAGGAATTACTTAGACAGTCGAAAATATTAATAACAGATTATTCAAGTGTTTACTTCGACTTTGCCTATATGAAAAAACCAGAACTATTTTACCAGTTTGATAAAGAAAAATTTAGACAAAAGCAATATAAGGAGTGCACAATAGAATATAAACATAAGGAATTTGGGCGAATAGCAAAAAAAGAAGATGAAGTAATAGAGGAATTGGAAAAGATTTTAAAAAATGGATGTAAAATGGAAGAAAAGTATATTGAAATGGTTGAAGATACGTTTGCTTATATTGATAACAACAACTGTAAAAGAACATATGATGAAATTATTAAATTATTAAATTATTAAATAAATAGGGGAAAATATGGATGTATCTATTATAATACCAGTTTATAATACTGAAAAATATCTTAAACAGTGCTTAGAATCTCTAATAAATCAAAAAACAGAATTTAAGTATGAGATTATTTGCGTGAATGATGGCTCAACAGATAATTCGGAAAAAATATTAGAGCAATTTAGTGAAGATATACAACATATATATATAAAAAATAGTGGACCGGGTGCTGCAAGAAATTTAGCAATTCAAAAAGCAAAGGGACAATATTTACTCTTTGTTGATAGTGATGATTATGTATCAGAAAACTTTGTACAAAGGATGACAGAAGAAGCTATTCAAAACAATGCCGACGTGGTTATATGCAACTTTTACAGATTTAAGACCAATAATCTTGAACTAGAAAAGGTTAACAAAGGTAAAAAAGCAATTTATAAAAAAGGTAAAATACAAGAAGTTTTGTTAATGGAATTTCACTCATGTAATAAATTATTCAGAAAAAACCTAATGATGAAAAATTTATACCCTGAAGATATGCTATTTGAAGATGTTGTTGCTATTTCAGAAGCACTAATAGATGCTAATAAAATAGTCAAAATAGAGGACTATTTATATTATTACAGAAGAACGGATAACTCAATAACTAACAATTTAACAGACAGAAATTACGATATAAAAAAAGCTATAGATATAATTGAACCTAAATTTATAAAAAATGGTTATACAACACAAATTGAATTTTTGAATATAAATTGTATTTTGGTTGATTTAGCAATTAAAGTTATGAAGGCGAAAAAAGAAAAAAAAGCGTATAAAGAAGTAATTGAACCTGTAATAAAGAAATATCCAGAATGGTATAAAAATCCACTAATAAAAAATGTAAAATTTAATAAAAAATTATATTTGTGGTGTTTAAAACATAAAATGTATGATTTAATAAAATTTGTTTTTTAGGAGAATATAATGTTTATTGTTTATGCTTTTATTATATTTGTAATATCAAATGGTATAGGGAAATTTTTACTTAGTAAAAAAGAAGAAATAAAAATATTATCTGTACCTGTAGGATTTATTGTTTTCATGGGAGG
>OHJU01001316.1_pt1 | contig 11362 bp, 5 predicted proteins | sample 1568711 | NCBI WGS metagenome assembly OHJU01 (sample SAMEA3879574, study PRJEB24766) | human gut metagenome | biome: human-associated habitat; feature: feces | place: USA | collected 1985/1987 | reverse complement strand
CCTGCTACGGTAGCAGCCAACGGCACTTTCGGCGGAAACGGCGTGGAAAGTGTGATAGGACACCCCAACGGAGCACAGGTAGGCTACGTAGCCGACGGTCTTTTCAAGTCACAGGAAGAAATCGACAACCACGCCACTCAGGAAGGTGCAGGTTTGGGACGCATCCGCTGGCGTGACCTGGACAGCAACGGTATCATCAACGAAAAAGACCAGCAATGGATATTCGACCCTACACCTGCCTTCAGCTACGGTATCAATATCTATTTGGAATATAAGAACTTCGACCTTACCATGTTCTGGCAAGGCGTGCAAGGAGTAGACATCATCAGTGATTTAAAGAAAGAAACCGACTTGTGGAGCGGACTCAACATCGGCTTCCTGAACAAAGGCAAACGCGTACTCGATGCCTGGTCGCCCGCCAATCCAGGTTCCGACATTCCGGCACTTGCACGTAACGACAGTAACAACGAAAAACGCGTATCTACCTATTATGTGGAGAACGGCTCCTTCCTGAAACTACGCAATCTGCAAGTAGGCTACAACGTACCGAAAGCATGGACAGAGAAAATCCGCATGGAGCGCCTGCGCTTCTACCTCAGTGCACAAAATCTGCTCACCATCAAGAGCAAAGATTTCACCGGAGTAGACCCGGAAAACGTGAACTACGGCTATCCTATTCCTTTAAACATCACTTTTGGCGTGAACGTCAGCTTTTAATACAACGAACAACAAATAGAAAAACCATGAAAAATTTAGTATATACTCTTATCTTTGGACTCGCATGGATATGCACCGGATGCTCAGACTTCCTGGAAAGCCAGACACCGCAGGGAAGTGTGGATGAAGAACAACTGCAAGACCCTGTTTATATAGACAACCTGGTAATTTCGGCATACGCCGTATGGATCAGCGCCGAGGATATCAACTCCTCTTTCTCTTTATGGAACTACGATGTCCGCTCGGACGACGCTTACAAGGGCGGTAACGGTACGGAAGACGGCGATGTGTTCCATGCGTTAGAAATCTCTCAAGGCATCATGACTACCGCATGGAATATCAGCGACATCTGGCAACGGTTATACAACAGCATTTCACGCGTAAACATGGCTTTAAAATCTCTGAACCGGATGGATGAAGCCACCTACCCGGAAAAGCAGCAACGTATTGCAGAAATGCGTTTTCTGCGCGGACACGGACATTTCCTGCTAAAGCAGCTTTTCAAGAAGATAGTCATTGCCAATGATGAGACGCTGGACCAGGAAGGTTATAATAATCTGTCTAACGATATCTATACCAACGATGAGAGCTGGGCGGAAATAGCCGAGGATTTCGAGTTTGCCTACGGACACTTGCCTGTTACCCAAGAAGATAAAGGGCGTCCCACCCGGGCTGCTGCCGCAGCGTATCTGGCAAAAACGTATCTGTACAAAGCATACCGCCAAGATAATGATGCCACCAACGAAGTAACTTCCATTAATGCGGAAGACCTTCTTCAAGTGGTGAAATATACGGACAAGAGCATCATGAACGCAGGCGGATATGGTCTGGAACCGGATTTTCACAACAACTTCCGTCCTGAACCGGAATATGAAAACGGCGTGGAATCTCTGTGGGCCATGCAATACTCCATGAACGACGGAACAAAGAACGGTAACTGTAACTGGTCCAACGGTCTGATTGTACCCAATATTCCGGGTGTGACAGACGGCGGTAACGACTTCTACAAACCCAGTCAGAACTTAGTAAACGCTTTCCGTACCGATGCTGACGGACATCCGCTGTTCGACAGCTTCAACACCAAGAACTACGACAAGACCGAAGATAACGCCGACCCGCGTTTGTTCCTTACGGTAGGTATACCGGAACTGCCTTACGAATTCAACACCAAGTATATGATGAAGAAAGACAACACTTGGAGCCGTAGCGGCGGTCTGTATGGCTATAATGTTACCCTGAAACAAAATGTAGACCCCGACGGCGGTTATCTGGTGAAAGGAAGTTATTGGGGCACGCCTATGAATCATATCGTACTGCGCTATGCCGATGTATTGCTGATGCGCGCCGAGGCTCTAATTCAATTGAACGATGGTCGGATTGAAGAAGCCGTAAGCCTAATCAACGAAGTACGTAACCGTGCCGGTCAAAGCGTTACTGCAAGCACCAGTGTGATAAAGAATTATGCCGAAGACTATGGCGTAAAGATTAAAGTAGAGCCTTACAACGGTACATACAGCCAAGCCGATGCCTTGAAAATGATGAAATTCGAACGCCGTGTGGAACTTGCCATGGAGTGCGACCGTTTCTTCGACCTTGTGCGCTGGGGTGAAGCAGCCGAAGTTCTAAACAAGTACTATGCAGAAGAAGCAGCCGACTGTAGTATCTACTCCAACGCTTCGTTTACCAAAAACAAAAACGAATATCTGCCCGTACCGTTTGCACAAATCAGTGCCAGCAATGGAAAATATGTACAGAACTGCGGTAACTGGTAATTCCTCTACGGGGATAGAAACATCGTTTTACCTTCAAAAACATAAAAGAATGAAATCAATCCTGAATATATTTAAGCTGTCTTTCCTCACAGCCACCCTATTATTGACTGTCGGATGCAGCGATGATAACAGTAGCGCGCTAAGACTGAACGAAGACACCGCCATCAAATCCTTTGCGCTGGACAACTACTCCGGCACCATTGACCAACAAAAAGAGACTATCACCATCACCCTGCCGGAAGACTACGATATGGCAGCAATGACAGTAACCGACATACAACTACCGGTAGGTGCCGAGGCTACCCTCAAGCGAGGAGATGTATTGAATCTGAACATGACACAGACTATAAAAGTATCCAATGGCAACGTATTCCAACAATACGTCATCAAAACGAGATACGATGAAGCGAGGATTCTGACATTCCAACTGAACGATATGTATAGCGGTATCATCGACCAGCAAAACCAGAATATTCTGGTTCAAGTACCGGCTTCCGCCGATATAACGAAGCTCGTTCCCACCTATACCGCCACCGAAGGAGCCATCGTAGCTCCTGCCGGCGGAACCGCCATGGATTTCAGCCGCCCGGTAGACTTCATCGTGTCCAACAATATGGCATCAGCTGTCTATACCGTAAAAGTACTCACACCCACAGGCAAACCGGCAGCTATTTATGCCGGCCTCGCTTCCACTATAGAGGGACTGAACCCCGAAGAGAAAGAAGCAGCAACGTGGATGCTGTTCAATGTGAAAGACGCGCAATATGTTTCTTTCAGCGACATAGCGTCAGGCAACGCGGATTTAAGTGAATGTAAGGTGTTGTGGTGGCATTTCCATGCAGACACTACCATTGATGATATGAACAAGTTCGAAACGGCTGCTCCAGCTGCCTTATCTGCTGCCAGCATGATTAAAGCACGCTATGACCAAGGTATGAACCTGCTGCTGACACGCTATGCTACTTTCTACGCTGTCAATATAGGAGCAACCAAAGACAATAAGAATCCCAACAATTGCTGGCTCGGGCGTACAGAAACTGATCCTGAAATAACCGCAGAGCCTTGGAGTTTCTTTATACAAGGACATAAAAGTCACCCTGCTTATCAAGGTATACACGAGGGTAATTCCGTATATACCTGCAGTAAGGGCTACGGAATCACCAACACTACTGCTCAATGGCATTTACGCTCGCAAGATGAAGTGAATCCTTGGGGAGATTACAACGATGAGGCCGACTGGTCTCGGAAACATGGTGGCCAAGCCTTAGGTTACGGTGGCGACGGAGCTATCGTGGTTTGGGAATATCCGGCCAACGGTAGCAAGGGCGGTGTCTTCTGCATCGGTTCCGGTTGCTACGACTGGTATTCGGAAGGCATCGACACATCCAAAGACCCATACCACGGCAATGTAGCCAAGCTCACCAAAAATGTAATCAATTATCTAACCGGTAAATAAAGACTGACATATAATGAAAACAATGATACACACACTTGCATACACCGCACTGCTGAGTATAGCCCTCAGTAGTTGCAACGACGATAACGCTCCCATACTCACCCAAAAGGATTGGGACAACACTGCCACTTATTTTAAGCCGACCGATGAAAATATGTTTGGCACTTACTACAAACCGCAACTGGGTTACGTAGGTGACCCCATGCCTTTCTATGACCCGCAAGCCGGCGACTTCAAGATAATGTACTTACAGGAGTACCGTCCCAATCAAACCACTTACCACCCTTTTTGGGCGGTAAGCACCAAAAACGGAGGAAGTTACACCTCATTGGGTGAACTTATCCCCACCGGAACGGAAGATGAACCCGATGCGGCCTTAGGTACTGGTTGTATATTCTATGATGAAACCAATAAAGTATATTATACCTATTATACCGGACACACAGCTGACACTGAAGTTGTGATGCGGGCCACTTCTACCGATTTCAAGACGTGGAACAAAGATCGTACTTTCTTCTTGCTCGGCAGCAATGACGGTTACAGCCGGAAAGACTTCCGCGACCCCTTCATCTTCGAGAGCGAAAGTGGCAAATATCACATGATCGTATCCACTAAAAAGGATGGTATAGGAGTACTCGCCGAATACACTTCCACCGATTTGAAAGCATGGAAACATTCAGGCGTATTTATGCCGATGCACTGGGGTGCTGACCGGTTCTACGAATGTGCAGATGTATTCAAAATGGGCGACTGGTGGTACCTCGTGTATTCCGACCAAAATGCGGTATCACGTAAAGTATGCTACTTCAAAGGCAGCACACTGGAAGAACTGAAACAAATGACCGCAGCCCCCACTTTTCCCGACAATAAAGAGGGTGTACTCGACTCACGTGCTTTCTATGCCGGAAAAACGGCAAGCAACGGAACAGACCGTTACATTTGGGGTTGGTGTCCCACCCGTGCCGGTAATGACAATACGGCTGTCGGTGCTGCTCCTGCCGAACCTGAGTGGGCGGGTAATCTTGTAATGCATAAGATTATCCAGCATGAAGACGGCACGCTCTCATTAGGTTCCGTAGAGGGAGTTTTGAACAAATACACTAACAATACCACCTTAAAAGTAATGGCACAAAGTGAAACCGGTGTAGCCGAAAGTAACGACAACTACATGCTCAGTGGTGATGCTTACGTACTTTTCAACCGCCTGAACGTACACAACAAGCTTACATTTACCGTAACAGCCTCAAGCAATGAAGATATATTCGGCATTTCCCTGGCACGTGGCACAGACTCCAAGAAATACTACTCCCTTATCATCAATCCGGAAGATAACAACAGTAACCGCAAAATCAACTTCGAGCAGAAAGGAAAGGAAGGTATAGGGTTCATCGCAGGAATAGATGGCTACAAGTTTCCCGTTCCTGCCGATAACATTTATCATGTCACTATCTGCACGGACAATTCCGTATGTACTGTATACATCAATGATAACGTAGCATATACCAACCGAATTTACGGGATACAAAAGAATTGCTGGTCATTAGACTCTTATGAGGGCAGTATACAAGTGAGCAACATAAAAGTGAGCTACTATTAACAGAGAACAAAAGAATACTAATACTAAAAAGAACAAATATCATGAAAACAAAACTATCTACTCTTATTTTATCAAAGTTGACCTTTAGCTCTCTAAAGTTGACCTTTACACTTTTAATGTTGGCCTTTACAACGCTAACATTGACCTTTACGGCATGCAGCAATGACGATGAAGACAATATCCTCAGCGAAGATGAGGGTAAACAGCTGGCACACCCCGCAGTGGTGGACTTCTCAGCAGGTATCACTACTCGCGTAACGACAAGCAGCGAGTGGGAAGCAGGTGACCTTGTAGGCATATCGGCTTCCGAAATAGCAGGAACAGTATCCACTCCTAAGTATACAAACATACAGTACAAAGCGGATATAGCCGGAGCGTCTACTGCATTCTCATTGGTTGAAACAGAACAGGAAGAAATAGCCTATACATCAGAGAATGACATGATTTTCACAGCATATTATCCGTATACTGATAACAAAGATGGCGTTATCGAAGCCAACACAGCTACTACGGAAGAAGAACAAAAGAAGATTGATTTTCTATTTGCTTCTTCTAAAGGAAAGTATATTGAGGGGAATGCAAATCAGAAAATAAACTTTACTTTTCAACACAAAATGGCACGTATCCGACTGAAGATTAAAGTAACCGATGCCACACCAATAGAAAACAGAAGTATTATATTAGGCGGTTTGATACACAAAGGTACATTTAATATAAAATCCGGTATCGCAAGCGCCAATGGTAATGTAGAAAATGACTGGTTACTTGGAAACTTAAGCTCCACAGCGAGTGGTACAGAAATGGAAATAGTCCGAATCATCTACCCTCAAAATGCCGAATCTCTCGACTTACGAATTGGGAATGAGGATGATAATCTAAAGACATCATTCACTCTGTTCGGTAATAAGTTCGAACCGAATAACTCATATACCATTAATGCAGAAGTAAGGAACGGTAAAATCCATGCTACCATTACTCTTGATAATAATACAATAGAGGGATGGAATGAAAATGAACCGGGTAAGAAAGCTTTTATCGGTATTGCAGATAATATGGAAGAACTAACAGAGGAGGCAAAAGCTGCTGCAACATGGATGATACACAACATTGAAAACTCTGAATACATCAGCATCAACCAAATCACTGAAAATAATATCAATCTTGATGGATACAAAATGATTTGGGCACACTTTGATTGGACTGAGGCAAATACAAATAATGATGCAATAATAGATAATGCCAACGAAGCTATTAAATCATATTTTCAAACAGGTGGAAATATATTAGCATCACGTGATGCCGCTCGTTTTATCGGTAAATGGGGAATTTCCCAAAATGGGTCATACCCTAAGAATAACTGGGGCGGAAATGAAAATGTAGACTTTAATAAGAGTCTTTATTGTAACAATATCTATCATCCAATATTTAACAATATTACGTTCAATGAACATTGGCTCCCATTACATGCAGAAGATGCCGGTTATAAAAACAGTAATCGGGTTCTTCAATGGAATATTAATGATGAAACAGAAAAATATGATGATATAAATGCATGGCAAACCGCAACGGGAGGTATTCAATTAGGTTCAGACGGTGGTAACAGTGATACAACTATTCGTGTTGCAGAATTTCCGTCACGCGAGAATAGTGGAAAAGCCATCGTTATTGGAGACCCGTCTTTTGAGTGGAAAAACTCCAATGAGGAAAGTAATAGTATACATAATAATCTTACAAAACTTGCAACCAATACTATTAGCTACTTAATCGGTCAATCCAACAACAAATAGCAACAACCACAAGCAATTATATTAAATATACATTATTTGTGATGCCCTGTAATGATACCCCTAAATAAAACAAAGTATCTGTCAAAGCCATAATAACCTCACGACCGAAAAACTGCTAAAAGGCTTATTTATGATACTGTATTAAAAGGCTTATAATATTAATATTATAGGCCTTTTAATCATAAATCACCTTATGACAAAGCTCTGCTGACTTAATCAATCAAGAGGCATCAACCATATAATTTATCAGCCAAAAGCGCAATGCCATTATCCGCCACTATCACCCCATTCCAATATAGTATGTACAATAGATAACCGTACTTCGAACAATTTTACCCTTTTCTGTTCTTAAAATTCACTATCTTTGACACCCAAAGAAAACTATAAAAAACATACCATGAAGAAATTAATTGTAGCTACCTTGTTATTAGGCAGTGGCACATTACTGTCTGCACAAAAAACTGCAAAAATACCGGCATACTATAAACCGGCAAAAAGCGAAATGTACCATAAAGGCTGGATAGACTTCAACAAAAACGGTATCAAAGATATATATGAAGACCCTGCCGCAACACTCGATGCCCGCATTGAAAACCTCTTGCAGCAGATGACACTCGAAGAAAAAACCTGCCAGATGGTTACCCTCTACGGCTACAAACGAGTACTGAAAGATGCTCTTCCCACCCCCGAATGGAAACAGATGCTCTGGAAAGACGGTATCGGAGCCATTGACGAACATCTGAACGGCTTCCAGCAATGGGGACTGCCACCCTCGGACAATGAAAACGTCTGGCCTGCCTCGCGTCATGCCTGGGCACTGAACGAAATACAACGCTTCTTTGTTGAAGATACTCGCCTCGGAATCCCCGTAGATTTCACTAATGAGGGCATCCGTGGCGTGGAAAGTTATAAAGCCACCAATTTCCCCACCCAACTGGGATTAGGACACACGTGGAACCGCGAACTTATCCGCCAAGTAGGACTTATCACCGGACGGGAGGCCCGCATGTTGGGCTATACCAACGTCTACGCCCCCATCCTCGATGTAGGTCGCGACCAGCGTTGGGGACGCTATGAGGAAGTCTACGGCGAATCCCCCTATCTTGTTGCCGAGCTGGGTATCGAAATGGTACGCGGACTGCAACATAATCACCAAGTAGCCGCCACTGCCAAACACTTTGCTGCATACAGCAACAATAAGGGAGCACGGGAAGGCATGGCGCGCGTTGATCCGCAAATGCCGCCGCGCGAAGTGGAAAACATACACATCTACCCTTTCAAACGGGTAATCCGTGAAGCAGGGCTATTGGGCGTGATGAGTTCCTATAACGACTACGACGGCATTCCCATCCAGGGAAGCTACTATTGGCTGACTACCCGACTCCGCAAGGAAATGGGTTTCCGGGGATATGTGGTATCGGACAGCGATGCCGTAGAATATCTCTATACCAAGCATAACACCGCCAAAGACATGAAAGAAGCCGTACGCCAAAGCGTGGAAGCAGGCCTCAACGTACGTTGTACATTCCGCTCGCCCGACTCATTCGTACTTCCGCTACGCGAACTCGTAAAGGAAGGCGGACTGAGTGAAGAAGTTATCAATGACCGTGTGCGTGACATCCTTCGGGTAAAGTTCCTTATCGGTCTGTTCGATGCTCCCTACCAAACAGACCTTGCCGGAGCTGACGATGAAGTGGAGAAGGAAGCCAATGAAGCCGTTGCCCTACAGGCATCCCGCGAATCCATCGTATTGCTGAAAAATACAGATAATACACTGCCGCTGAATATCGATAAGATAAAGAAGATTGCCGTCTGTGGCCCGAATGCCGATGAGGAAGGGTATGCTCTGACACATTACGGACCACTCGCCGTAGAGGTTACTACTGTCCTCGAAGGAATCCGCGAGAAAGCACAGGGTAAGGCCGAAGTGCTTTATACCAAAGGCTGCAACCTTGTAGATGCCCATTGGCCTGAAAGCGAAATCATGGAATACCCGCTTACCCCTGACGAACAAACCGAAATAGACCGTGCCGTAGCCAATGCCCGTCAGGCTGATGTAGCAGTAGTAGTACTGGGTGGTGGCCAACGTACCTGCGGTGAGAACAAATCGCGCACAAGCCTGGAATTACCGGGACACCAGTTGAAATTGCTGCAAGCCGTACAAGCCACGGGCAAGCCTGTTATACTGATATTGATTAACGGTCGTCCGCTATCCGTAAACTGGGCGGACAAGTTTGTCCCTGCCATTCTTGAAGCCTGGTATCCGGGCTCTAAAGGCGGTACGGCAGTAGCCGACATTCTCTTCGGCGATTACAATCCCGGAGGCAAACTGACAGTTACTTTTCCTAAAACAGTAGGACAAATCCCGTTCAACTTCCCCTACAAACCGGCTTCACAGATAGATGGCGGTAAAAATCCGGGACCGGACGGCAATATGTCACGCATTAATGGTGCACTGTATCCTTTCGGCTACGGTTTGAGCTATACTACTTTTGAGTATTCCGACCTCGAAATCACTCCCAAAGTAATCACACCCAACCAAAAAGCCACTGTACGACTGAAAGTAACGAATACCGGCAAACGTGCCGGTGACGAAGTGGTACAACTCTACACGCGCGATATTCTAAGCAGTGTCACCACCTACGAAAAGAATCTTGCCGGTTTTGAACGTATCCACCTGAAGCCGGAAGAGAGCAAAGAAATAGTTTTCACTCTTGACCGCAAGCATCTTGAATTGTTGAATGCCGATATGAAATGGACAGTGGAACCGGGCGAGTTCGCCATCATGGCGGGTGCATCTTCCGAAGACATCCGGCTGAATGGTATACTTACTGTAGAAGATTACCAAGCTCGCCTGCAAGCACTTGAAAGTCAAAATCCCGTCAGTCCCGTAACAGCAAGTACCGATATGGAAAACGTCCTAAACGTGCTTGACAAACAAAAGAATACGGTCTGGCAGGGTAACAAAGGAGATTATATAACCTTTGCCCTAAAGAACGGAAGCAAAATAAACGAAGTTGCTATCGCTTTCAAGCGAGATAACGGACTTCCGGCAGAGTTCGAGATACAGCTTTCAGGCGGAGGCGGTCAGTTCCTTACTGTCTATTCGGGTACTGTCAGCCAATACGGCGAACTTATCTCCTATCCGTTCAAAGGAACCACGGCCAGTGACTTGCGCATCTTACTGAATGATGACCGTGTAGGAATAGCGGAAGTTGTACTGAAAGAATAAGGACATGCAGTATTCCTATTTTATGGTCTGACTGAAAGTTAATCTTTCGTAAATGAATATCCAAGAACAAAGAACTTCGTTAACTTTGTTATTTAAAATTCATAGTTATAAACCGATAGAAAAATATGAAGAAAAAAATGATATGGGTGGCCGGCATTCTAATAGCTACAAGTGCCTATGCCCAAACAGATGTCAGCACCGGTATTATGCGCGGTAAAGACTACGGAGTAACTTATCTCCTGCCTAAAACCGAAATAGAAATTGTAGTACAGGCTACCAAACATACATACATGCCCGGAGAGTTCTGTAAATATGCCGACCGCTACTTACGCATGAACAATGTATCTGCCGATCCGAATATCTATTGGACCATCGACAAAGTACAAACACACGTGGCGGGAGTACCCGATAAAGATAATGTATACTTCGTTAAGTTGAAAGATAAGACTGTAGCCCCACTAATGGAACTTACCGAAGACGGCATTGTCCGTTCCATCAACATACCGCTTAACAGCCATACGATACCGGCAACCAAAATAACCGCTGCCGCACAAGAAACCATAGATCCGCGTAAATTCCTTACGGAAGAAATACTCATGGCAAGTTCCAGAGCTAAAATGGCGGAGTTGGTAGCCAAAGAAATCTACACTATTCGCGAAAGTAAGAATGCGCTGTTGCGCGGTGAAGCAGACAATATGCCCAAAGACGGTGCACAACTGAAGCTCATGCTGGACAACCTGGCTTTACAGGAACGTGCCATGACGGAAATGTTTGCAGGCAAAGTGACCACAGAAGAAAAGA
>OHJU01001312.1_pt1 | contig 11380 bp, 9 predicted proteins | sample 1568711 | NCBI WGS metagenome assembly OHJU01 (sample SAMEA3879574, study PRJEB24766) | human gut metagenome | biome: human-associated habitat; feature: feces | place: USA | collected 1985/1987 | reverse complement strand
CCCATCTCAGCCGCCGCCTCGTGGGTAACGACTGCCGCAGGCTCCTGCCCATGGCCTGTCTGTTCGGCGCGGCCTTTCTGCTGCTGGTGGACGACCTGGCCCGCACCCTTGCGGCGACGGAGATCCCCATCGGTATCCTGACGGCCTTCGTGGGCGCGCCGTTCTTTATCTACCTCATGGTGAAGGGAGGCGACCGCCTGTGACCCTCACGGTATCGCACCTGACCTTCGCTTATCCCAAGGCCCCGCCGGTGCTGGAGGATGTCTCCTTCACCGTGCCCGCCGGTGATTTCCTCTCCGTGCTGGGTGCCAACGGTGCCGGCAAGAGCACCCTCTTCCGCTGCCTGCTGGGCGGCCTGGAGGGCTACACCGGCGCCATCTCGCTGGACGGCCGCGACGTGCGGACCTTCTCCCGCCGGGAGCTGGCGGCCCGCATCGCCTCCGTGCTGGACACCGCCCTCATGGGCCTGACCCGGCACTTGTCCCCGTTCCAGAGCCCCTCCAAGGCCCTGGAGCAGCAGGCTCTGACCGCCCTGGAGCAGCTGGGTGTAGCCCACCTGGCGCAGCGGAACTTCGCCGCCCTCTCCGGCGGCGAGCAGCAGCTGGTGCTCATTGCCCGCGCCCTGTGCCAGCAGTCGGAGCTCCTCATCATGGACGAGCCCACCGCCTCTCTGGATTACGGCAACCAGCTCCGTGTGCTGGAGCAGGTGCGTTCCCTGTCGGAGCAGGGCTACACCGTCCTGCTCTCCACCCACGATCCCCAGCACGCCCTGCGTTTTTCCCGCCGCGTCCTGGCCCTGCAAGGGGGCCGCGTGGCGGCGGAGGGCGATACCCGGAGCGTGCTGACACCGGACCTGATCCGGCAGCTCTACGGTGTGGAGTCCGTGCTGCTGGATACGCCCGACGGCGCGGCCCTGCTGCCGGTGCGGGGAGGTGACCGCCATGTTTAGCTGGTCGGCGGACACTGTCCGCTTCATGGCCGATGCCTGCCGCCGCACCGACTTCCACGAAAAGCTGACGGCGCTGCTGCTGCCGTACCTGAAGCCCATGGATCATATCTGCGACGCCGGCTGCGGCCTTGGATACCTGTCTCTGGCCCTGTCGCTCCATGCGGCCCGTGTCACGGCGGCGGAGCGCGACGCCGCGGCCCTGGCGGTGCTGCGGCAGGAGCTGGACGCCCGGGGCGTTGCCAATGTGACGCCCCTGTGCACCGACATATTGGCCTATACCCCGGCAGAGAAGTTCGACGCCATGGTGTTCTGCTTTTTCGGCAGCATGGAGGAGATACTGGCCGCCGCTCTCCGCCAATGCCGTGGCACGGTGCTGGCCGTGGTGCGTGACGACGTGTGCCACCGCTTTTCCGGGGCGCCCCGTGCGCCGGGCCGCCATAGCTTCGATGCCGCCTGCGGTGTGCTGGACGCCCACGGTATCCCCTATACGGCGCAGCGTGCGGCGCTGGACTTTCCCCAGCCCTTCCGCACCCTGGAGGATGCCCGGACATTCCTGACCCTCTACGGCGGGGGAGCGCCTGCGGAGGACGATCTCCGCACCAAACTTATTTCCACCGGCGATCCTGAATTCCCGTGGCAGCTGCCCGGCGTCCGCCGCTTTGGAATAATTGCATTTGCAATGAAAGAAGGAGAACGCATATGAACAAGACGAAACGATTGCTGGCGCTGGTCCTGGCGCTGGTGATGAGCCTGACCCTGTTTGCCTGCGGCCGGAAGGCCCAGGACGACAAGACCGACGACAGCACCCGGACGGAGGACACCACCCGCGTGTTTACCGACTCCTGCGGCCGCGAGGTCACCGTCCCCACCGATATCCAGAAGGTCGCCGTCTCCGGCCCTCTGGCCCAGATGGTGGTCTTTGCCATCGCCCCGGACAAGATGGTGGGTGTGGCCAATGCCTGGGACGAGACCGCCGAGAATTACTTTGACCAGAAGTATCTGGACCTGCCCCTGCTGGGCCAGCTGTACGGCGGCAAGGGCGAACTGAACCTGGAGACGCTGCTGGCGGCCGATCCCGACGTGGTCATCGATGTGGGCGAGCCCAAGAGCACCATGGCGGAGGACCTGGACGGCCTGCAGGAACAGACCGGAATCCCCTTTGTCCACATTGACGCCTACCTGGCCTCCATGGACGATACCTATGCCATGCTCAGCGACCTGCTGGCTATGCCCAACGAGGGTCAGGCCCTGGCCGACTACTGCCGCAATGCCTATGACACCGTCAAGGCCATCGTGGACGGCGTGGAGAAGGCCGATGTCCTGTATATCACCGGTAAAGAGGGCCTGAACGTCATCGCCAGGGACTCCTATCACGCCGAGGTCGTCGATATGCTGTGCAATAATCTGGCTGTGGTGGACGAGCCCTCCTCCAAGGGTACCGGCAACGAGGTGGACATGGAGCAGATCCTGAACTGGGACCCCTCTATTGTGTTCTTCGCCCCCGGCAGCATTTACAGTACCGTGGCCGATAACGAGAACTGGCAGACCATACCTGCCATCAAGGACGGCAAGTATTACGAGGTGCCCTTCGGCCCCTACAACTGGATGGGCTTCCCGCCAAGCGTCCAGCGCATCCTGGGTATGCAGTGGATGGCCAAGGTCCTGTACCCCGAGGCTGCCGATTACGATATGTATGAGGTCACCCAGACCTATTTCCAGCTGTTCTACCACTGCGACCTGACCATCGACCAGTACAACGCGCTGGTGGACAATTCTCTCCCCGCTGTGGAGGCCGCCGGCTGAATAAACGAACAGGGAGCGGCACCGCCGCTCCCTATGGCCCTTGAAAGGAGAAGCGTATGAACAACATCTTCCAGACCCTGCTCTACCAGCGGGAAAAGAAGAAGGACACCGTGCTGGCCACCATCGTGTGGGATGACGGCTCCGCCCCCCGCGGCGCGGGCAGCCAGATGCTGGTGGGGGCGGAGGGTCTGCTCTCCGGCACCATCGGCGGCGGCGCGGTGGAGCTGCGGTCCATTCAGCTGGCCCGGGCGCTGCTGGCCGGTCAGCACGTGGACGCCCTGTATGACTTCAAGCTCTCCCGTGACGGTGAGCTGGGCATGGCCTGCGGCGGCGATGTGACGGTGCTGTTCACTCCCGCCCGGTTGTCGGATCGCGTCTGGGACGCGCTGGCGGCGGAGGTGCTGCGCTGTGTGCGTGACCGTGTGCCCGGCTGGCTGGTGCTGCCGCTGGACGGCGCCGCACCCCATATCGCCGAGACGGCGGAGATAGGCGAGGGCGTGTTCTCCCTGCCGCTGCCGGTGGGGGAGCGCGCGGTCATTTTCGGCGCGGGACATATCGCTCGTGCGCTGACGCCTCTGCTGCGGACGATTGGCTTCCGTCCCGTGGTGGTGGATGATCGGCCGGGCTTTGCCACGGCGGAGCATTTTCCCCAGGCGGACCGGACCATCTGCGGCGACTTTGACCGCATCAGCGACTACCTGACGCTGACGCCGGAGGACTATGTGGTCATCATGACCAACGGCCATGAGCACGACTTTCAGGCGGAGGTGCAGGTGCTGCGGGGCGAGACGGCCTATGTGGGCGTCATCGGCTCCCGGAAGAAAACGGCCTTTGTGAACCAGCGCCTGCGGGAGGCGGGCATTCCCGAGGAGAAGATCGCCTTTGTCCACACGCCGGTGGGCACACCCATCAAGGCCGTGACGCCGGAGGAGATCGCCGTGTCCATCGCCGGTGAGATGATCTGCGTCCGTGCCGCACGGCGCGAAACGGCAGGGGAGGTACACCATGGCTGCCCCATGCACTGACCATCTGTTCCTCACCGGTGACAAGGGCGTGGGCAAGTCCACGCTGGCGCGCTGCCTGCTGGCCGGGCATACACCCTGCGGCTTCCGCACGGTGCGGGTAACAGGCGTGTTGGACCGGCCCTCTGTGCATCTGCTGCCCGCGGCAGGCGGAACGCCCTCGGCGGAGAATTTGCTGTTCTACTGCGGCGCTTATTCCTGCGATAGGTTCGACACGCTGGGCACGGCGGCCCTGCGGGACCGCAGCGGCGACATCCTGCTGATGGACGAGCTGGGCCCGGCGGAGTCCGGTGCCAAAAAATTCTGCGAAGCGGTGCTCGCGGCCCTGGACGGTGACCTTCCCGTTCTGGGCGTCCTGCAAAAGGCGGACACGGAATTTCTCCGGGCGGTGGCCGGTCATCCCCGGGTGCGTCTGGTGACCGTCACCGTGGAAAACCGGGACGAGCTGCGCCGTACCATGACCCTTTAACAAACGCTGCGCTATGGTGTAACGCATATAACAAAAGGGTATATAAAAGAGCATAGAAGCAGGTCAACAAGAGCAGCCTAAAGTAAACGAAAGTGACATGCACCGTCAAAGGGCGCGGGAAGATCCCGCGTCCTTTTTTCGACTTTTACTTCCCATAAGGGACGGTTTGCGGTATACTATGGGGGAGAAAACAGGGGAGGTGACGCGGTGAAGCTGCGTATCATCACCGGCCGCGCCGGTGCGGGAAAAAGTAAGCTGGTGCTCGAAACCATTGCGGCACAACGGTTTGAGCGCCCGCAGATTTTGCTGGTACCGGAGCACGCCACCCACGAGGCGGAGCTGGATCTCTGCCGCGCGCTGGGGGATACCGCCAGCCGTGACGGGGAGGTGCTGAGCTTCCAGAGCCTTGCCACCCGCGTACTGTCACAAACCGGAGGCATATCCGATATAACGTTAGATAATGGTGGTAAAATACTGATAATGCGCCGCGCCTTGCAGGAAGTTTCATCATATTTGACGGTGTTTTCCAAGCCGTCACAGCGCCCGGCCTTTCTGCGGGAGCTGGTGGCCCTGGCTGATGAGCTGTACGCCTATAAAATCGCGCCATCCCTTCTGCTGCAACAGGTTCAGGATATTCCGGGCGCCGCCGGAGATAAGCTGCGCTCTACGGCGCTGCTGTTCGGCGCTTATGACGCGCGACTCCAAGGCGGTGACTTTGATGCCCGGTCAAAAGTGCAGAAACTCTGCGATAAACTGCCGAATTCGGACTATTTATGCGGAAAAGATATCTACATTGATGGGTTTTCCTATTTCAACCGAACGGAGGAGGATATCATTGCCGCCGCGCTGAAGCAGGCCAACTCTGTTACAGTGACTCTGCTGGGCGATGACAGTGACCCGCAGCTCTTCCGCAACGGCATACAGCAGCGGGAACGCCTGCGCAGACTGGCGAAGGACGCCGGTTGTAGTTGTGAAGTAGAAAACCTTGTCAGGAACAGCGACACAGCGTTTTCGCACCTGGAGCGATACTTCCTCGGCGCGGAAAAAGCGTGGACGGGCAGCACGCCGTCCATCACCTTGTACCAGTCCAATACCGCCTATTCTGAGGTGGAATATGTGTCCGCGCAGCTGCGAGCGCTGGCACAAAAGGGCGTTCGCTGGCGTGAGATGGCCGTGGCGGCGCGGAATATGGAGGTATATGGCCCGTTGCTGGAGGCCGTGTTCCGCCGGGACGATGTTCCTGCCTATATCAGCCGCCGGAGCGACATTTTGGAGCAGCCGGTCCTGACGCTGCTGCTGTCCGCCGTCGACGCAGTGACAGGCGGCTTTGAGTATGAGGACGTGTTCCGGTGCCTGAAGACCGGCATGACAGACCTGACAGCGGCGGAATGCGATCTTCTGGAAAACTACGTGATCCGTTGGGAAATTCGGGGCAATATGTGGCTGCGGGACGCCGACTGGACGGCAGACCCGGATGGATACAGCGGAGAGATAACTGATTATCGCCGGGAACAGCTGGCCGAGATAAACGCGGTCAGAAGGAAAGTCAGAAGGCTGTTTCTTACCCTGAGTGATGGGATAAAATCCAATAAAACGGTAAGCGGTAAAGCTGAAACGCTTTACAAATTTGCGGAGGACGCCGGTACACCGGCCGTGTTGGAACAGCGGGAGAAAGAATTGCTGGAGCAGGGGCAGATGCAGGAGGCAGAGGAGTATGCCCAGCTGTGGCGGATATTCTGTGATGTGCTGGATCAGTTCGTGGCGCTTTTGGGTGACACGGAGGTGGACGGCGATGAGTTTGCGCGGTTGCTGCGGCTGACGCTGAGCCAGTATGCCGTGGCCACCATACCCGCTGCGCTGGACCAGGTAAAGGTAAGCCCCTTGACGCGCAATGACCGCCATACAGTGCGGCATCTTTTCCTGCTGGGCGCCAATGACCATGTGCTGCCCACGGTGGAGAAGGGCGGCGGTATATTGGACGAACAGGAGCGTGAGCTTTTGCAGCAGCAGGGGATACTGCTGTCCGACGCCACGTTCGACCCGCTGAGCAATGAGCTGCAGAATATCTATGCCGCCTTGGCCCAGCCAACGGAGACACTGACCGTGTCCTGGTGCGCCGGCGATGAGTCGGGGGCGAAACTGCTGCCGTCCTTTGTGGTAGAGCGTATCCGCAAGCTGTTCCCTCAAGTGGAAGTACAACGGGAAGACGGCGCGTACCGCCGCGGACTGCCTGCGGCAGCGCTGGCACTGGCGGGACAGCGGCCCGGCGGTGCGCTGTGGCGTTATTTTGAGATGCATGGACAGGGCGGTACGCTGGAGAAGATGGCAGCGGCCCGGGCTATGGGCCGGGGAAGGCTGTCACCCGGGGCGGTACGCAGCCTGTACGGCAGTACGCTGGCCATGTCCGCCTCGCGGCTGGACCAGGTGAAGAGCTGTCACTTTGGCTATTTCATGGAGTACGGCCTGCGGGCCAGGGAACGGACAAAGGCGGATTTCCAGGCGCCGGAGGTGGGGACGTTTATCCACTATCTGCTGGAGAATGTCCTGCGGGAGGTGGAGCAGCAGGGGAAGCGGCCGGAAAGACCGGCGCTGGCGGCGTTGGTGCGGCGGTACAGCTCGTCGTCGTCCTGACTTTCGTTGATGCGCACGCCCCAGAGGACGATGCTGGGATGGTTGCGGTATTGCAGCACCATCTCCCGGGTGTTTTCCACCGCCTGATCTTTCCAGTTTTCTCCGCCTATGTGCTGCCAGCCGGGAATTTCCGTGAACACCAGCAGTCCCAGTCGGTCACATTCGTCGATAAAATACTGGCTCTGGGGATAGTGGGAAGTGCGTACCGCCACGCAGGCAAGCTCCTGCTTCAGAATCCGCGCGTCCTCCCGCTGGAGCCGCTCCGGAACGGCGTAGCCCACATACGGCCAGCACTGGTGCCGGTTCAATCCCCGCAGGAAAGTTTTCTTCCCGTTCAGGTAGAAGCCGTCCGCCTTGAATTCGGCGGTACGGAAGCCCACCTTGACCTCCCGCGTATCCATCACCCGGCCGATTTTCAGCATGGACACCCGGCAGGTGTAGAGAATGGGATGCTCCGTGTCCCAGCTCTTGACGCCGGGACAGCTGATGGTGATCACGCCCCCGGCGGTGAATGCCTTCTTCACCAGCACCCGCTCGCCCTTCTGCAGCTCCACCAGAAGAATGCACCCTTCGGCATTCTGCAAAGTGGGCTTGATTTTCAGGGTGGTCAGGTCCGGGGTCGTTATGTACAGATCTTCAATATAGCTCTTTTCCCGGACGTCCAGCCAGACCTCCCGGTAAAGCCCGCCGTAGGTCAGATAGTCGATGACAAATCCGAAGGGCGGCACCTCGCCGTTCTCCGTGGTGTCCAGCTTCACCGCCAGCCAGTTTTCGCCGTCCAGAACCGCCGCGTCGGTGATGTCCACCCGGAAGGCGGTATAGCCGCACCGGTGGGTTGCCAGCTCCTTACCGTTTAAGTACACTGTGGCAATATGCGCCGCGCCGTCGAACTGCACGAACAGGCGCTTCCCCGCCAGCGTGGGATCCAGCGTCAGCTTTTTCCGGTAGCCGCAGACCATCTGATAGGACTGGCTGTCGGCGTAGTGCTGCGGAATTTCCTTCACGGTATGGGGCAGGCGGACGCACTCTCCCTCCCCCTCTCCGACAGCAAATCCGTCATACCAGTCGGAAACGAACTCCCATCGGTCACATAGACTCTGCATGGCAAAATCCCCCTCTTTTTCTTTCAATTTCGCGGGTAGAAACGGTCTGAATACTCTACCGTTATTATAGCATAAACTTTCCGGAAGAAAAGCCCCGCGGCAAAAAAATCCTCAGACGAGAAACGTCTGAGGATTTTTTCGTCAGCTGATGCGCACCGCTGCCACGACCAGACGGCCGTTGTTCAGGGTGTACTCGCAGGTGGACAGGCAGATGATCTTGTCGCCGTATTTGGGCGTAATACCGGTGTCGTAGAAGGACAGATTCTTGCAGTTGGTGACGAAGTCGTTGAACTCCGTCTCGTTCTGGGCGTCCACGAACTGGTGGTAAGAGAAGCCCTTGCCCGCGTTGGCGCTGGTCTTGAACACCGCGAAGATCTTGTAGATGTGACGCTCCTTCAGGGTGTCGAAGAAGATCAGGCTGTTGTAGTCCCACGCGCTCTTCTCGGTGTAGGACATCAGGCTGTGGAACATGCTGCCGTCGGCCATGTTGTGGCCGTAGATGGTAATGTTGTCGCTGGGCTTCTCCAGGTCGCACTCCTCACGGGCGTAGATGCAGCCCCGGACGCTGTCCTGCTTGTCGAAGTCCCGCTTCAGGTAGTAGTCCTTGTTGTTTGTGGACGTCTGCATCACGGGGTAATCCACCTTGGTGCCTTCGATCTTGATCCAGCCCGCAAGATCCGGGTTCATGTCGTGCAGCTCAGCATAATCCAGAAGGATGCCGCCCTCCACGGTGGGGTCGCTGATGACCTCAAATCCGGGCTTTGAGGGTTCTGTCGCAGTCGAGGGCTTCGTCGCCTGTGTGGGGACGCTGGTCTGCGCCTGATTTTTGATGTTCGCAAGGTCTTCGTAACGATCTGCCTGCTTCTTGCCTTCCAGTACGTATCTGGCAACCAGAAACGCGCTGACGCAGAAAGCGATGATCAGAATCATGATCACAATAACATAAAGCGCTTTTTTCATGCTCAATACCTCCTTTTGCCATTATAGTTCAGCCCCGCCCCCCTGTCAAGATTCCGGGGCGGCGGGGTTTGTAAGGATATTCTAAAGAATCCATTAAGATTTAATTAAGGGGTTCGCGCGCTAGGCAGTCTCAGTCAGGAATTTTGCGAATTTTCCCACATAATTATTTCCAAAAGCGTCAAATATTTCCATAATATGTTTGTATTTGCAACTTTTTCCAGAAATCGGCTATTAGCCCTTCATGTACTCCATGCCCAGCATATCCCGCATTTTGTAGTAGTTGGGCAGATTCCGCCAGCCCGCGCCTACGGTGGCGTTGGCCGTGGCCACGATCTTGGTGTCCGGCAGCGCCTGAGACAGCTGATATCCGCCGCCCCGCTCTACCATCCACAGGTTTTTCAGCCACGGCATCTGCATGAGCGGCTCCACGCTGGGATAGGTCAGGCCGATGTTCAGGTCCTCCAGCGAGGTGCAGCCCACCAGCGGAGAAAAGTCCTTCACGGCGCTCCAGTCCAGCTCAAGGAAAATCAGCTCCTTGCAGCTGCTGATGGGGGAAATGTCCTGCAGCTGCCCGTTGTGGGCGAGGATCAGGAATTGCAGATGGGGCATCCCCGACACGAAATCGATGTTGGTCAGACCCATGTGTCCCACGTCCACGCAGAGCATTTCCTCGCAGTAGCGCAGGTTGTAGGCATCGTCGTCCAGGAAGTAATAGACATGCTCCCGGACGGGCATGAAGGTGGTGGCATCCGTCCGCGCGGTGAGCTTCTTGCCCAGCTGCACCGTCCAGACGACCTTGTAATTTTCCCGTTCTCTCTCCCGGAGGGCGGCCAGCTTCTCGTTGTCAAGGCCGCATTTGCCCAGAAATACCTGCTCGGCGTCCGGCAGATAGGACATCTTCTTTTCCAGATCCTGCAGGTCCAGCGTGACGGCAGGCTTCGGTTCCTCCGTAATCTGGGTGCCGGTCACGGTGCCGGTCGTGACCTTCGTAGTGGCCGCGGTCGGGGTCGTAGTCTTGTCAGTGGTGGTGATCTCCAGCGCGGCGGAAAGATCGACCTCTTTCGTATCGTCCGGGAAGGAGATCCCCGCCATCTCCACTTCCCAGTTGATGCTCACCTTGGGATAGGTGCTGCGCAGCTGCAGAACCGTCGCCGGGTCGGCTTCCGGGTTTACAAGGTGCAGCGTTTTCAGTTCCGGCAGAAGCTGGAGAAGCTCCAGTTCCGCGTCGGTGATGCCGGTGACATCCAGCTCCTGCACCGTGTCGGGATAGGTTTTCGTGCCGAAGCGCAGGGCGAAGGAAATCCCCTTCTCCTGACAGAAATCCCGCAGCTTTTCCATCTGCTCCGGCGTCTCGCAGCCCACCGCCGTCACCGCCGTCAGATCCGGCAGGTATGTAAGCAAATTAATTTCTTCATCTGTAATGTCGGAAACGCTCACCACGGCGGTGTCCTGATCGTATTTTCTGCCGTCGATGGTCACCGCATAATCCACCGCAACCGCCGGGCGGCGGGCAGCCAGCGCGGTCAGCTGGGCATAGTCCGTGCATTCCTGTGCTTCCACGCTTTTCAGCTGGGTGAAATAGTCCAGCGTAGCCACGTCCTCGTCCGTGAGGGAGGTCACGTACAGCACGTCGGTGTTCTGGTCATAGGTCTTCCCCTGAAACGGAATCCGCCAGAGAATTTCGCTGTTCGGCGCTTTTTTCCGCAGCTTCTCATAATCCGCCGTCGTAATGTCGGCAAAGCGAAGATCCAGCACCTCGGCGCTCCGGGAATAAAACGCCCCCGCCACCCGCACATGGGTCAGCAGAAACCAAACGGCGATCCCCGCCGCCAGCAGCACGACCGCAAGCACGATGAGAAGCACCGGATTCAGCTTTTTTTCTTTTTGATACATCTTTCTTTCCTCCCAAGTTTCCAGACACTTTACTATTATGGTCTTTATCCACTCATAAGTCAAGGGATTTTTCTCCCTAAAATCCGGCAAAGATCGACCCCGGCGCGGAAATTTCTCCGGAAAGCTTTGCGTCTTCCGAAACAGGCACCTTTCGGGGCGAAAAATGCGGATTTCCTATTGAAAACCGAGCTGCCGTGTGCTATAATGCCTCCGCAGTTAGCGTTAGCTAACTTCATTGAAAAAGTGACAGGCAGCAGGGCAGCGCACGTTTGGGAGGGACCTTGATGTCAAAAAAAGCAACGGAATTTCAGAAAAAAGAAATGAGTAATGCTGAACTCCAATTAAAATCTTTAAAAAAGATTTTAATTGGAGTTCAGTATTATTTTGTGCTTTCCTGCACCGCAAATTTCAGTGTCGCCACAGCGCCGCCATCGTTACAGAAGCTCGCTTCTCCCTCATGTGCCGTGGCAATCTGCTGCACCAGATGCAGCCCCAGAATGTGGGGCGCGTTGGGGTCGTCCGTACCGGAAAGATTCACCTTAGAGATCGG
>OHJU01001305.1_pt1 | contig 11435 bp, 6 predicted proteins | sample 1568711 | NCBI WGS metagenome assembly OHJU01 (sample SAMEA3879574, study PRJEB24766) | human gut metagenome | biome: human-associated habitat; feature: feces | place: USA | collected 1985/1987 | reverse complement strand
CCGATCTCTAAGGTAGCTGAACAGATCCAGCTCCTTGACAACGGTGCTGCCGTTGCACACTGTCACCCGGTCCAGCTCACAGGCATCCCCCTTGGGGACGAACAGCTCCTGCCGGGCGGTCACGCCGTCCTTTTTGCCCTCCAGAATGGTGTAGCCCAGACCGTGGCGGCAGCTGTAACTGTCCAGCGGGGTCTTGGTGGGCTGCCAGCCCGGGTTCCATACGGTTTCGCCATCCTTGATGTAGATCCGGTGGCCGTCCATGTCCAGCGGGGAATTGTTGTAGCGGTAGCGGGTCAGGCGGCGCATCCGGGCGTCCCGGTAAAAGCTGTAACCGCCCGCTGTGTTGGAGACCAGACTGAAGAAGTCTTCGCTGCCAAGGTAGTTGATCCAGGGCAGGGGCGTCTGCGGGGTGGTGATGACGTATTCCTTATTCTGGTCATCAAAATATCCGAACTTCATAATGCTTCCTCCTTAAAACTGCGCCTTGTCGGGCGGGCAGTGTGTCGATGAACGAAAACGATTAAGACACTGCGAAAGAAGCAATCTCATCACGCTAAGCATACCGTATCCCACCGAAAAATGCAAGAGCTTTTTGCAAAAATATCAACGGAAATTTTAAAATAATCTGCGAAGCCCCGGCGGTTTTCGGCAGCTTCCGGCGCTGTGTGCTCCGGCGGAACGCCGAACGAAAGACCCGAAACCCCATTTTAAAAGTAATATATACATACGGTCTCCGGCACCGAAAACCATAACGAAACTGCAACGAAAATTTTTTCATTTTAATCGAAATGTAACGAAAGTGAATCGAGATGCACAATTCTTACAGGCCGTATTGGAACAAAATGCCAAAAGTGATGCAGTTGAGCTAAAACTTTTGCGTTTCCACTTGATTTTTGGTACAGAATGCGATATATTGAGGTTGCGAAAACGATTAAGGAACTTGCGAGAAACATCCCGCTGCTCCTATCCTCGGAAGGAGGCTAAAAGATGCCGTCCCTGAAGGATCTGGCGAAAGAATGCGGCGTATCCGTCGCAACCGTCAGCAAGGCTTTAAACGACCAGCCGGATATCGCACCGGCCACGCGGGAGCGCATCCGTGCAGCGGCCCGCCGCATGGGGTACCTGCCCAACGCAGCGGCCCGGGCGCTGAAAACCAACCGCACTTACAATCTTGGCGTTCTGTTCGTAGATGAAAAACAGAGCGGCTTGACCCACGAGTACTTCTCCGCAGTGCTGGACAGCTTCAAGGTAGAAGCGGAAAAGCGCGGCTACGATATCACCTTCATCAACCACAACATCAGCGGCAAGTCCATGAGCTATCTGGAACATTGCCACTACCGGGGTGTGGACGGCGTGGTGATCGCCTGTGTGAACTTTTACGATCCGCAGGTGGTGGAACTGGTCAACGGCGATGTGCCGGTGGTGACCATCGACCATGTGTTCAACAACCGGATGGCGATCCTTTCAGACAACGTGGCGGGCACAAAGGCTCTGGTACAGCAGGCATGGGCCTGCGGACACCGGCGCATCGCCTTTATCCACGGCGAAAAGACCGCCGTTACCGAGAACCGCTTGGCAGGCTTCTATCAAGCCTGCGAGGAGCTGGGGCTGAAGGTGCCGGAGGAGTACGTCCGCTGCGGTGTGTACCACGATGTGGACCGCTGCGCAGAGGAGACCCGGGCGCTGCTGGCACTGCCGCAGCGGCCCACCTGCATCATCTTCCCGGATGACTTTTCCGCACTGGGCGGCTACAACGCCCTGAGCGAGGCAGGCCTGAGCATCCCGGAGGATATCTCGGTGATGGGGTACGATGGCATCTATCTCTCCCGGGTGGTCAAACCCTCGCTGGTGACCTACCAGCAGAACACAAAATCCCTTGGCAGGCTGGCAGCGGATAAGCTGATCGAACTGATCGAGCATCCGCGTGTGACCCTGCCGGAGCAGATCCGGGTGTCCGGCAAACTGCTGGACGGCGGCTCCGTCCGTATCCTTTAACAAAGACCCATGACTCCCAGCGCGGAGTTTTTGAGAATGAATTTTTTAATTGGAAAACCATGAAGGAGGTTTACCCTTATGAAAAAGATCTCTCGTCGTAATTTCCTGCTCGCTTCCGGTGTCGTGACTGTTGGTGCTGCTCTGGCAGCCTGCGGCGGCGGTTCTTCCAGCAGCACTGCTGCTTCCTCTGCGGCTCCTGCATCCTCTGCAGCCGCTCCCGCTTCCGCCGAGGGCAAGGTGCTGAACATTTGGTGCTGGAATGATGAGTTCCAGAGCCGCTTCAACGACTACTATCCCGAGGTCAAGGAGATCGCAGCCGACAAGTCCACCACCACCCTGAAGGACGGCACCACCGTGAAGTGGACCATCAACGCCAACGAGAACAACAACTACCAGAACAAGCTGGACGAGGCTCTGCTGAATCAGGATTCCGCTGCCGATGACGACAAGATCGACATTTTCCTGATCGAGGCTGACTACGCTCTGAAGTATGTGGATTCCGACTACGTTCTGGATGTCAAGAAGGATATCGGCCTGACCGATTCCGATCTGGCCGGCCAGTACCAGTACACCAAGGACATCGTTTCTGTGGACGGCAGCCAGCGCGGCACCACCTGGCAGGCTACCCCGGGTCTGTTCGCATACCGCCGCAGCATTGCCAAGGAGGTGCTGGGCACCGATGACCCCGCCGAAGTGCAGACCTACCTGTCCGACTGGGATAAGTTCAACGATGTAGCTGCTAAGGCTGCTGCCAAGGGCTACAAGATGCTGTCCGGCTTTGACGATGCATACCGCACCTTCTCCAACAACGTCTCCGCACCCTGGGTCACCGGCACCACCGTTACCGTGGACGAGAACCTGATGAAGTGGGTGGACCAGACCAAGGAGTACACCGACAAGGGCTACAACAACAAGTCCAGCCTGTGGGACAGCCAGTGGGCTTCCGATCAGGGCCCCACCGGTAAGGTGTTCGGCTTCTTCTACTCCACTTGGGGCATCAACTTCACCCTGCTGGGCAACTCTCTGGCCACGCCTGAGTCTGAGGGAGGCAAGCAGGAAGTCGGCAACGGTATCTTCGGCGATTACGCAGTCTGTCAGGGTCCTCAGCCGTATTACTGGGGCGGCACCTGGATCTGCGCAGCAGCCGGCACTGACAACATCCCCACGATCAAGGATGTCATGTACTCTCTGACCTGTGATGCCGACATCATGACCAAGATTACCGAGGATACGCAGGACTACACCAACTGCAAGAGCGCTATGGATTCCATTGCAGCTGACCCGAATTTCGGCTCCGCATTCCTCGGCGGTCAGAACCACATTGCCCTCTTTGCAGAGGTTGCACCTACCATTGATATGTCCAACGCCGGTCCGTATGATCAGGGCTGCAACGAGACCTTCCAGAGCTGCTTCAAGGATTACTTTGACGGTACGGTTGACCTTGAGACCGCGAAGAAGAACTTTGAGGATCAGATCAAGGTCAAGTATCCTGAGTTGAGCAGCGTCGAATGGCCCGCATAAGGTAAGCAATCCTGAGCAAAATAAACCGTAAACGCCGTATCAGGGGCGGGGAGAGACGCCCGCCCCTGGTTTTGTTTTTATCAGATTTTGAAAGGCTCTGCCCCCAGCAGGGCAATGCCCACACAGCTAAGGAGGGCGAGACCTATGAAAACAAAGAGAAAGGGCATGAGCTACGCCAAATGGGGCTATATATTTCTGGCGCCGTTCTTTATTACCTTTTTCATCTTCCAGTTCTGGCCGCTGGCAACGACCATCTACTATTCCTTCTTTGAGTATTTCCGCAGCGGTCTAAAGATCATCGGCCCTAACTTTGTAGGGCTGAAAAACTATGCCGCCATGATCCAAGAGGTGCCGAAGTATTTCAGCAATACCATGATCATGTGGCTGATGGGCTTTATCCCGCAGATCATTGTATCGCTGGTGCTGGCGGCGTGGTTTACCGATCTTCGGTTGAAGCTGCGGTTTCAGGGCTTCTTCAAGACCGTCATTTATATGCCCAACCTTATCATGGCATCGGCGTTCGCCATGCTGTTCTTTACCCTGTTTTCAAACGCGGAGACAGGGCCGATCAACTCGATCCTGCTCAAGCTCGGCATCGTGGCCGAGCCGGTGCGCTGGCTTTCCAATGTCTGGACAGCGCGCGGTCTGGTTGGGCTGATGAACTTCCTGATGTGGTTCGGCAATACGACCATCATTCTGATGGCTGCCATCATGGGTGTGGACCCCGGCCTGTATGAGGCCGCCCAGCTGGACGGTGCATCCTCGACCACAATGTTCTGGCGCATCACGATCCCGCTGATCCGCCCGCTGCTTGTCTATACGCTGATCACCAGCCTCATCGGCGGCCTGCAGATGTTTGATGTGCCGCAGGTTTTGACCAACGGTAAGGGCGACCCGAACGGCTCGACCAACACCATTATCATGTACCTGAACCAGCATCTGTACAGCAAAAACTACGGCACAGCCGGCGCTATCTCGGTGCTGATGTTCCTGCTTTGCGCGGTGCTTTGCGTCATCATCTACTTTACCCTCACGCAGGAGGATGACGGCCTGACCCGTGAGCAGCGCAAGGCTGAGAAAGCCCGCATCAAGGCAGCCAAAGCGGCCGCTAAGCATCACTAAGGAAGGAGCGTGAACGGTATGCCGAACGAAACCAAAACTTCAGCCACCACTACCGCAAAGGCAAGCAAAATTCACGACTCTATGCTGACCCTGCAGCGTGCAGTGGCTTATATCGTGCTGTTTGTCCTCTGCTTTATCTGCCTGTTCTTCTTCTATGTGCTGATCGTCAACGCCACGCACAACAACTTTACCATCCAGCAGGGGTTTGACCCGCTGCCCCGCGGCAGCTTTGGCGTTAACTTCTTCAACACCACCCATGATGCCAATGTGCCGATCCTGACCGGTCTGCGCAACAGCCTGATCGTGTCGGCTGCCTGTGCGGCGCTGTCTGTCTATTTCAGCGCACTGACGGCCTACGCCATCTATGCGTATGACTTCAAGCTGCGCAAGCTGGCCTTTACCGTCATTCTGCTCATCATGACGATGCCCACACAGGTTTCGGCGCTCGGCTTTTTGAACCTGATGGACTCGATGAAGCTGACCAACACCCTCTGGCCGCTGATTCTGCCGAGCATCGCCGCACCGACAGTGTTCTTCTTCATGAAGCAGTATATGGATTCGAGCCTGCCGCGCGACATTATTGATGCGGCGCGCATTGACGGCTCGGGGGAGTTCCACACCTTCAACACGGTCATTCTGCCGATCCTGAAGCCCGCCATGGCGGTACAGGCAATATTCAGCTTTGTGGGCGCATGGAACAACTACTTTATCCCGGCGCTGATCATCAACGATGCCAAGTGGAAAACGGTGCCCATTCTCGTAGCACAGCTGCGCAGCGCGGACTTTTTGAAGTTCGATATGGGCAAGGTGTATATGATGATCACCATTGCGATTCTGCCCGTTATGATCGTCTATCTGCTCCTCTCAAAATATATTGTGCGGGGCGTTGCATTGGGCAGTGTGAAAGGGTAAAATAACACTTACGGTGCAGTGCGCTTGCGCTGCACCTCTTTTGGTGTTTATGCGAAAAAAGAAAACGACAGAAAGAACGGAGGAATACACGATGTCATTTCCGGAAAATTTCGTCTGGGGCGCGGCAACCGCAGCCTATCAGGTCGAGGGCGCAGTGCAGGAGGATGGCAGGGGACTGTCCATCTGGGATACCTTCAGCCATACGCCGGGCAAAACAAGGAACGGTGATACCGGGGACATCGCCTGCGACAGCTACCATCGCTGGGCAGAGGATATTGCACTGCTGAAAGAGATGCACCTGAAGGCATACCGGTTCTCGATTGCTTGGCCGCGCATCTTCCCGGAGGGCACAGGGGCAATCAACCCGGCGGGTCTTTCATGGTATGAACGGCTGGTCGATGCACTGCTTGTGGCAGGGATCGAGCCCTATGTCACGCTCTATCACTGGGATCTGCCGCAGGCCCTGCAGGACAAGGGCGGCTGGCTGAATGCCGATACGGCAAAAGCCTTTGCCGGGTATGCCGCCGCGGTCGCCGCACACTTTAAGGGGCGGGTGCGGTACTATTTTACCCTCAATGAGCCGCAGTGCAGCGTGGGGTTGGGCTACAGCAGCGGCGTACACGCACCCGGCTTCCGTCTGGATGACGGCTCGGTGTTTACAGCGTGGCACAATACGATCTACGCCCACTGCCTTGCGGCCGATGCGATCCGCAGGGCTGACCCCGATGCCCGGGTCGGCATGGCCCCGACAGGGCGCATCTGCACCCCGGCGACAGACGCCCCTGCCGATATTGCGGCGGCCCGCGAAGCAACCTTTGCGCTGGCGGACGGAGACTGGACCTTCACCTATACCCCGGCACTTGATCCGCTGTGCGGGCGCGGCTGGCCTGTGATCGCGGGCGGTCAGGCCCAGCGTGTGGTGGACGCCATCCCGCAGGAGCAGCTGGACGCTCTGCCGCTGGGCAGGCTTGATTTCATCGGGATGAACATCTACAACTCCGCCATGGTGCGTGCCGGCGCGAACGGCAAACCGGAATTCTGCCCCCGAGCCGCAGGGCACCCGCGCACAGCCATCGGCTGGCCCGTCACCCCGGAGTCGATGGAGTGGGGGACACGCTTTGTCTGGGAGCGGTACGGTCTGCCTATCTATATTACCGAGAACGGCATTTCCTGCACCGACAGCATCCATCTGGATGGCAAGGTGCATGACCCGGCGCGCATCGACTTCATCCACCGCTATCTTTTGTCGCTGCGCCGCGCGATTGACAGCGGCGTGGATGTGCGCGGCTATTTCCACTGGTCGCTGCTGGATAATTTTGAATGGAGCGAGGGCTATAACGAGCGCTTTGGCCTGATCTATCTCGATTACGCAACCGGCAAACGAACCCCCAAAGACAGTGCTGCCTGGTACGCCAAGGTGGCCGAAACGAACGGAAAAAATCTGTGAAAAGGCACGGTATGGTCCCTCGCTATGTGTTTGTTTCCTCTAACAGCTCCAGCGCTATATCTCGGCTTCTGATTCGCATCAGGCCATCGTCCTCGCAATGCACTTTTTGGCATGCCAGAAGGGATTTGCCCACGGCATCTGGCGTCAGAGAACTACGACAGGACAGTGTGGTCCGACATTGAAACATAAATTTTGTCGGTTCTGCCTAACTGCACCCAAAACAAGAAAGCAGGGGTGTTGCATATGCTTTTGTTTTCAACAAAAAATGCTTTTGATTTTTCGATTCTACGAATAAAAGAGGGGCTGCCACATGTGCAGCACCTCCTTTCCCGGCATTTTTTGGTGCAGCTGCACAGTAGTGGTCAAATGGTGGTCGGCCATTGAGGGAAATACCGGCTAATTGCGAAGGTACAGGAAACAAGCAAGCCCCCACAGAATCCGGCAAAATGCCTTACTATGTGGGGGCTTGCTATTCTCGATTTTTCTCTTTTGCCTTTTTCAACGACACAATATACATTGCGTCTACACAAAGCAGATAACACCCGTGACGGTGATAAATCGGTTGCCTTACGGCGTGACGGCGGCTTTCTCGATGCTGTTTTCTTTGTCGTAATCGGTGCAGGGCGTCCGGGCGCAGACCTGCACGACCTGCTTGCCGCTGTACCGGCTGCCTTATATCTACATAACGAAAAAATCTTGAAACGATTCTGCGACAATGCTATAATACATATTACACTCATTGGTATATACTGTTCAAAAAATTGCTGACAGCCTGACGGGATGGATGCTGCCATGACCTTCCTAAGATCGGCGGTACGGAAATGAAATCAAAATGCAGCCGCCTGAGGCGGAGAAAGATAGGAAAGAATGAAATACTCCGGAACGCGCAAAGCCATGCAGACCCCGATAGGGAGAAGCATCTGTGCGATGCTGTGCCTGCTGCTGTTGCTGCCGGCTCTGTTTCCTGTGAAGGCTGCCGCAGAAACCGCCCCCGCCAAGGTCGTCCGTGTCGGCTTGTTTGGGGACACCTTCAACTATGTCAACGAGAAGGGCATAAGAAAGGGCTACGGCTACGAATTGCTGCAGACCTTATCCGGCTATACAGGCTGGCAGCTCGAGTATGTGACCTGCGACTGGTCAGACTGCTTTGAAAAACTCAAAAACGGCGAGATCGACATTATGGGCGATATTTCCTATACGGAGGACCGCACCGAGGAGATGCTGTTTTCGGACGAGCCGATGGGGGAGGAAAAAGATTACCTCTACGCCGATCTTTCGCGCGCAGATATCTCCGCTTCCGATTACAAAACGCTGAACGGCAAAAAGATCGGCGTTCCGATGGGAACCGAGCCGGAGGTTATGCTGACCGAATGGGAAGAAAAATACGACCTGAAAACGCAGCACGTCAACATCTCCAACAACGAGGATGTGAAGCAAAAGCTGGCAAACCACGAGATCGACTGCTTTGTTTCGCTGGAAGAATCCTTCTGGGCAGAGCGTGGCATCTCGACCATAACCCGTGTGGGAGAATCCGGCATCTACTATGCGATCAACAAAAACCGGCCTGATATCAAGGAAGAACTTGACGATGCGATGCGCGCGTTGGACGAAGCTGTGCCTTTTTATACGGCGGATCTGTACAAAAGATATTTCTCAATGGATTATACGCCCATCCTTACAGGGGAGGAAAAGGCGTGGCTCAGAAAGCACGGTGCGATCAGGATGGGCTTTCTGGCGAGCGACAGCGGCGTCAGCACCTTTGACCCTGCCACCGGGGAATTTACCGGGGTAATCACGGACTATATTCAGTTTGCAGCAGATTGTCTGGGCAATCAGGAACTGGAATTCCAGCTGGTCGGCTATGACAGCAAGGAAGCAGAACTGGATGCGCTGAAATCGGGCGAGATCGACATGATCTTCCATTGCGACCAGAACCCCAATCTGGCGGAAGAGTATCACTTTGCCTGTACCAACACAACGTGGACCTCCAACCTGATGGCGGTCACGAACAAACAGCACTTTAACGAAAACAATGTAAACCGCATTGCCGTTCCCCAAAACAAACTCTCCCTGAAAAAGTACCTTGCGTTTTATTACCCGCAGTGGGAGATCGTGGACTGCGATACACAGGAGGATGCGGCAAGGCTGGTCAAAGACGGACAGGCAGATTGCTTTGTTACCGGGATCAGCAGTGAGAATAAATACAGCAAGAAATACAGCTTTTACAGCGTTCCGCTGGTAAACCCTGTAAGATCCTGCTTTGCGGTCAATAGCGGAAACCGCAGCCTGCTGTCCATCCTGAACAAAACGATCAAGGCAATGCCTGTTAATATGCTTGCCGGCGCGCTTGCGATGTATAAGAGCTCCGCGCGGAAGGTTACCCTGAGCGATTTTATAAAGGATAACTTCTTTAAAGTTATGTTGATCAGCAGCATTGCTGTTGCAGTTGTTCTGCTCACGATTTTGATGCTGCTCCAGAAGGCGCGTAAAGCCGAAGCTGCTGCAAGGAAAGCCGCAAGCGATACGCAGGAACTGAATGCAAAATTGCAGGTCGCCGTGGAAAAAGCAGAGAGCGCGAACCGCGCCAAGAGCACCTTCCTTTCCAATATGTCCCACGATATCCGCACCCCCATGAACGCCATCATCGGCTTTACCACGCTGGCGCTCAGCAATATTGACGATACAGACCGGGTGAAGGATTATCTTGGCAAGACCCTTGCATCCAGCAACCATCTGCTCTCCCTCATCAACGATGTGCTGGATATGAGCCGCATTGAAAGCGGAAAAATTCATCTGGAAGAGGTGGAAGTTAACCTTTCGGATGTGTTGCACGATTTAAAAACCATCGTCAGCGGGCAAATTTATGCAAAACAGCTGGAACTTTACATGGATGCCATGGACGTGACCGACGAAGACGTCTACTGCGACAAGACCCGGCTGAATCAGATCTTGCTGAACCTGCTGTCCAACGCCATCAAGTTTACCCCGGCGGGCGGCACGGTCTCGGTGCGGGTGCGGCAGCTTGCCGGTAAGGTGCATGGCTGCGGGCAGTACGAGTTCCGCATCAAGGATAACGGCATCGGCATGAGCCAGGAGTTTGCCCAAAAGATCTTTGAGCCCTTCGAGCGGGAGCGCACCTCCACGGTAAGCGGAATTCAGGGCACCGGCCTTGGCATGGCCATCACCAAAAACATCGTGGATATGATGGGCGGCACCATCGAGGTGCAGACAGCGCAGGGCAAGGGCACCGAGTTTACCGTCTGCGTGCCCATGCGCGCACAGACCGAGCAGCGCCCGGTGGAAAAGATCACCGAGCTGGAGGGCCTGAAGGCACTGGTGGTGGATGACGACTTCAACACCTGCGACAGCGTGACAAAGATGCTGGTCAAGGTGGGCATGCGCGCCGAGTGGACCCTTTCCGGCAAGGAAGCGGTGCTGCGTGCGCGGCAGTCTATCGAGATGAGCGATGTCTACCACGCCTATATCATCGACTGGCGTCTGCCGGATATGAACGGCATCGAGGTCACCCGCCAGATCCGCAGCCTGCACGATGATACGCCTATTATCATCTTGACCGCCTACGACTGGTCGGATATTGAAGTGGAAGCAAAAGCAGCCGGCGTGACCGCCTTCTGCGCCAAGCCCATGTTCATGTCCGACCTGCGCGAGACCCTGATGAGCGCCCTTGGCCAGAAGCCGGCGGATGCAGTGCAGGGGCTTTTGCCGGAAAAGAACGCCGACTTCAAGGGCAAGCACATCCTGCTGGTGGAGGACAACGAGCTGAACCGCGAGATCGCGCAGGAGATCCTGCGGGAGTACGGCTTCCTTGTCGATTCGGCAGAAAACGGCGCCGTAGCGGTGGAAAAGGTAAGTACCGCCGCGCCGGGCAGCTACGATCTGGTGCTGATGGACGTGCAGATGCCGATCATGGATGGCTATACCGCCACCCGGAAGATCCGCGCACTGGACGACCCTGCGCGGGCAAAGCTGCCGATCCTTGCCATGACCGCCAACGCCTTTGACGAGGACCGCCGCAACGCCTTGGAAAGCGGCATGAACGGCTTTTTGTCCAAGCCCATCGTGATCGGCGATCTCGTGCAGGAGCTGCGCAAAATTTTGTGAGCCAAACGCCTGTCAGACAGAAAATAAATAAAGCACCCGCAGCATTCGCTTCCTGAGGTCAAGAGCCTCTGCGAAGCCTGCTGCGGGTGCTTTTGCTTTTGTCGGCTGGCAGCCGTTATGATTTCAGTACATCTGCAAGGTCCTGCAGCAGATGCGGAATATCCAGCGGCTTTGCAATGTGGCCGTCCATACCGGCCTTCAATGCATTCTGACGGTCTTCTTCAAAGGCATTTGCTGTCATTGCAAAAATGGGAATGCCTGCCTTTGCAGCATCCGGCAGGGCACGGATCTGCCGTGTCGCCTCGTAGCCGTCCAT
>OHJU01001301.1_pt1 | contig 11454 bp, 9 predicted proteins | sample 1568711 | NCBI WGS metagenome assembly OHJU01 (sample SAMEA3879574, study PRJEB24766) | human gut metagenome | biome: human-associated habitat; feature: feces | place: USA | collected 1985/1987 | reverse complement strand
GGAGGGGTAGTATTCCTTGATGGCGACCTTCCGCTCCATGGCAAGGTCCCAGCCGATATAGGTGATGCCGAAGCCGCCCTGACCCAGCATTTTTCCTACGATGTATCTGCCGTTCAAAATCGCCCCATAGGGAAGCACATAATTGGGTGCGGCGGCCTGCGCGGGGTCAAAGCCGCAGACGGGGCAGGGGTAGCCCTGAATTTCCTCCATACAGCCAAAACAGCGGTCAAATTTCATGTTTCTCTCCTCTTTCAGTGGCCTGACGTTCGGTTCCGTGTTCCCGGTGATAACCACTATAGTAAAATAATATCATCGCTTGATGATGTTGTCTACTGCCTATTTGATGATTTTATTATAGCAAGTTTACGAAATTTGCGGTTGCGCGGTGTGCGACAATTTTGAAAAAATTTTGCCCGGCTCTGGATGGCAGAGCCGGGCGGGGTGGGTGTTAACGATTGCGGAATTCCTTAAGAATCTTACTGTCGGAGCAGATGATATCGGGCAGATTGTCACAGCCGTAGAACATACTGTCCATCTTCGTTACGGCGGAGGCATCAAAACCGGACAGATTCAGATTGGTCAGACTTGTACAGGAGCGGAACATATTACTCATGTCTGCCACGTTGGAGGTATCGAAACCGGACAAATCTAAACTGGTCAGATCTTCACAGTTGCTGAACATATAGTGCATGCTCGTTACGTTGGAAGTATCGAAGCCCGATAAATCCAGATCGGTGAGACGTTCGCAGTTTGCAAACATGGCGTCCATATCTGTCACGTTGGAGGTATCAAAGCTGGCCAGGTCCAAACTGGTTAGACTCTCACAGAGGTCGAACATAAAAAACATATATGTCACGTTGGAGGTGTCGAAACTGGATACATCCAGACTGGTCAGACTCGCACAGTTTTGGAACATCGCACCCATGTCTGTCACGCTGGAAGTATCGAAGCCGGATAAATCCAAACTGGTCAGACTCGTGCAGTGGATGAACATCGCACTCATGTCTGTCACGCTGGAAGTATCGAAGCAGTTCCCAAACTTGATTGTCTTCAGATTTACGAAATCTTGAAGCAACCATGAAGCATTGGGGTTTAGTGCGATCGCCCCGTCAGCGGCCACGTACAGATCTCCGTTATTCATCCAGGCCAGCACGCTTCTGTCCCCGGCTTCCGAGACATCCCATGCACTGCTGGGGGCGTTTTGCAGTGAGCTTTGGAAGGTTAGGGTATTTACGTCTTTGCGCAAATACTGACTCTGCCCCCAAAAGGGAGTAAGAGGGTTGTCGTCTTCATAGACAACGTCTGTAGCCGCCATGGTATGGACTTCCATGGGAATAGTAGGAACTGTTTCTGTCGGCGCCGGTTCCGTGGCGACGGTCTGCACGGTTGGAGCTTTCACGGAGGGAGCGGGGGCGGACTTTTTCCCGCCGCTGCCGATGGAAATGGCGAGGGCTATCACCGCGACCACCGCCGCAACGCCGGGTATCAGCCATTTGGAAAGCGGTCGCTCCGGCTTCACATCGTGCCGGGGCGGTTGGGTGGGCTGCGCTTCTGGGTTTATCGGTTGGATCTTCTGGGCTACCGGTTCCGTCTCCATCGGTTTGGGCGGGGCTGCTTTCGTCTCGACCGGCTTGGGCGGTTCCACTTCCGGAATAACTTTGGGCGGTTCCACTTTCGCCTCCCCCTGGAGACGGGTGAGCATTTGCAGGAGCGTGTCCATGCTCTGCGGACGATCCTGCGGGCGCATATGCATACAGTCCGCCAGAATGTCGAACTGCGCCTGCGTCAGCCGTGGCTGGCAGGCCAGCGTATCGTCTATGGTGCGGTCGGTGGCGGGGGGCGGGAGAATGCCGGTGCAGCAATAGTAAATCGTGGCGGCCATGGCGTAAATATCCGTCCACGGGCCGACCTTTCCGCTCTTGCTGTACTGCTCAATGGGGCTGAATCCGTGCTTGGCCACCATCTGGGAGGACTGGACGCTGCCGTCATTTCCCTGAATGTCCAAATCCTTCGCCGCGCCCAGATCCAGCAAAATCAGCTTGCCGTCAGGCCGCACCATGATGTTGTCCGGGCTGATGTCCCGGTGGATAATGCCGTGCTCATGGACTTCTGCCAGTGCCTGCATGATCGGGGTCATGAGTTTGACGCAGCTGTCAAAGTCCATGGGGCCGTTCTTCTGCAATTTTTTCAGGAGGGTCTCGCCCTCGATGAAGTCCATGACGATGTAGGCCGTTTCGTTCTGGATGAAAACCGATTTCACCCCCACGACGCCGGGAATGCCGCCCAGCTTCGCCATTTTCCGGGCTTCCTTCAGGAAACTGTCGAAGCCTTTCTGAGTGCCGGTTTTTCCCATCATGGCGCTGCTCCACACCACGGTGGAGTGACCGTCCCGGCTGACCATGCCGGTGCTCATGGGATAGTATTCTTTAATGGCGACCTTCTGCTCCAGCAGCAGGTCAAAGCCAATGTAGGTAATGCCGAAGCCGCCCTGACCCAGCATTTCGCCCACGAGGTACTTTCCCTCCAGAATCGTTCCCGGTTTCAGGGCGAAGGTCTCCGCGTTCACGCTGCCGTAGGCGCGTCCGCACTCCGGGCAGACGGTTTCTCCCGCCGTCAGCGGGTGCATACATTTCATGCATCTGCGTACTTCCATATTCCATTCCTCTTTCTTTCGGGGGCTTCCCCGCCGATTTTTGGAACCATTACGGTAAAATAATATCACCGTTTGATGCTATTGTCCACTGCTTATTTGGCGATTTTAGTATAGCAGATTCCTTCAACTTATGGTCGCGCGGCGTGCGACAATTTTGAAAAAAGTTGCGCACCGCGCACCTCACACCGGGGAGTTATGGTGTATGATGACCATAGTTCCACTGCCCCGTTATCGATGCGCGGAAATGTGCCGGTTTTTGATGACACCGGGTGTTTGCTGTGATACAATGGCAGTAATGATTGTTTTGGATATGTCTGAGAACGGAACGATCAACGGATATCCGTGGGAGGATTTCCTCGACCAATACCGCAGCGCCTGAAAGGAATAACAGTTTTCACCGCCGGGGCAAAATGCCCCGGCGGTATTTTGTTGGAAAAAGGACGGGCAATGGGGAATACAGTGGCAGTGGAGGTGGCGAACATGTTGGCAGCGGCCTGGCTGATGCTCAGTTCATTATTTTATTCATTGCAGCTGTCCTCGGGCGGCTTTCCCCGCCCGCTGACGGAGGAAGAGGAACGGTACTATCTGGATTTGGCGGGGAAGGGGGATCTGGAAGCGAGGAATGTTCTCATAGAACGGAATCTGCGGCTGGTGGCGCACATTATGAAGAACTGATGAAGCCCGCAGCAACCCTGTGTGGCGGACGGATGGGGTGTACCTGTCTGCGTACTGTGGCCACAGCGCGAAAATTTACTATAATGTGGTGCTGAACTGAAAATAAACGTCCCCGGCAGGCGAAGGTTGCTTGCTGGGGCTTGTCTATGGGTGGAGGACAGAAGGCCAGGAGCTTACCACCTGAATATTTGAAAAGTGGGATTTTGGGGCCGATATATTTATTGAAAAGTCTTGAAAAATAAGCCGAAAAGATATTGAAAAGTTGGCTCGCAAAGAAAGAGAAGTCCGCTGGCTAGAGGGAGTAGAACGAATAGCGATTGGAAAGTGCAATGGGAAAAGAATAGGGCGGTTATCGGATAAAAGCCTATCTATGTCATATTGCACAGAAATAAAAAAAGATCTAGGTGAAAAAGACGAATATTCGTTTCAACTGACGATTTCCGTTGCCTGTCTGGCGCAAAGGTGCTAAGCTAAAAACATAACGAGGAGGGGACTATTATGACAGAACTGGAAATGATACAGCGATCCGGCTAGGAAGCGGCTGCCAACGGCGGCAGGAGAGCAGCTGGGCCTGTCTGTCCGGGAGATGCAGGGGAAGGCCGGGCCTTTTCAGGCGGTGTACTACGGGGCAAACGCACAGCGGTTTATTCTGGACCATCTGATGGACATCCTGCGAGAAGAACAATAGCGCAATAGATAAGGAGCGGAATATGACATTAGAAAAACAAGATGCGGAGCTTTTTTATGAGCTTTGGTTCCCTTTGCTGGACTTCGTAAATCAAAAATACCGGGTATGTCCCGGCACGGGGACCATTGACCGGAGCCGAGGCGTCGATGCTGCCGATGCGAAGAAGATTGCAGATTATTTGTGGTCCCACACGCAGGTGCTTCAGGAATACATTGCCTATGCAAAGCTGCCAGAGGAGCAGGCCCAAATTGTGGCGGGGTGGGCGCAGTGCAAGCCGGGAAAGTACATTATGGAACGGCATTTAAAAAAGGGAACCGTTTTCATTTCAGAGGATGACCAGACGGTCTATATGGTCGAGGGGCTGTTTTCCACCTGGGAGGAGATGATGGGAAAAGGTCCGGTACTGCTGGATGCCGTGTTGATCCCCTTTAAGGATATGATTATTTCGGATGGATTGGTCAGGGCCTATCCGTTCCACTTCGGACGTGGTTACAGCGAAGCGTTTAAGGATATTTACAGAAAGGCCAAGGAGGACAATACGATTCGTTTTTCCTTAAGCGGCGGCGAACCGGAACGTCGTCCCAACAAGGAAAAAGCAACTGGCACGGTGGAAAGCTATGTGATCAAGGTATCTCTGGGACGCAGCTGTTACCGGTACATTCAAATCGGCAAGCAGAAAACCCTTGGCGCATTGAGTGAAGCGATTTTGAGTGCTTTCGAATTTGACGATGACCATTGCCATGCGTTCTTTATGGATGACCGGTATTGGAGCAATTTAGGTGCCTATTATTCCGACGATATGGATGAGGGCTGCCGGTTATCCTACAAGATGCCACTTGGACGACTTGGACTGGAAAAAGGCGATAAATTTAAGTACTTGTTTGATTTTGGAGATGAATGGCGTTTCCAGTGCAGAGTGATGCGGGAATTGGAGGAGAAAACGAAGTCTTTTCGTGTGATCAAAGCGGTTGGAGACCCGCCGGCGCAGTATCCGGGCTGGGATGACGAGGAGCTTTAACCAGGAGCTGCGGGATAGCCTGACGTTTGTAATGCAGAACCATCGTGGATAAGACATTTGAAAAGGAAACATCCCCGGCAGGCGTGATATGCTCCCTTTATGAGAGACAGTGAAATAAAAACACTGTCAATCACGAAGGGAGCATTGTTCATGTCAAGAAACGGTTTGCAATCAGTGTGCGTTCCACGATGCTCCTTGAAATAGTTCGTAATGCTTGAAAAATGAGGCAACGGGAGTTCAGTATGAGGGTGAGCGTTCATGCAATCATCGTGAAGAAAGATGATTCCTGATGGACTTTGCAAAGGAATTATGGTAAAATGATAATATATAGTAGTATTTGATAAGCAAATCGGAAAGGAGTGGCTGGGATGGGAAACATCTATTTTACGTCTGATTTAGAAATACAGGTTTTGAAAGCAATAAAGGAAGCATACGACTGTGCGGATGTAAAAAATGACCTGGACAGAATCCGATGGATGATTCAATACGGGACGAACGGGCAGGCCGGATACCTTGATTGGGAAATGCGGAAAAAATATCCCATGATCGATTACATGCTGCAAGTAGCAAATCATTTTCCAGCCCAAGCGCATTCTCCAGGATATTGCGGGAAAGGCATCACAGCATCTCCCGAAAAATCAAACCTGGAACAGGATTATTGGGGGATTCTTTGTGATACTGCGATCAAAAAAGGAATTAAGAGAAGGCTGGAAGAGTGTATTGATTACATTGGATAGGCTTTACAACAAGCATGAAGTAAAAGATGCTGTGGTAGGAATAGCCGTCCCCAATATTGTGATTAACTTCCAGAGGACTTTGAATTAAATAACCATCAAAAATCGTACTATATTAGGAAATGAGTTGTGCAAATGGAGTTTTTGCTTAAATTTGGGAAAAAGGAACATTTAGAACAGTTAAAAAATGGAATTGTTCATTTTAGCCCCATTGAGTTATTTCAAGAAGATGTTACAACTTTTCGTGGCGATAAAATGGAAGGGAAGGAGTACCTCAATCTATCAAAGCCCTTCGTGGTCAATGGGGTCGATATTTCTGCGTACATAGAAAAAGCAGTTATTTCGAGTATACCGGATTGTCCGGTACGCTCCTTCTCGGCTTCTTTGCTATCGCATAAGAATTGCCACATGGTATCTGAAGACACTTATGCGCTAAACGATAATTTTATAGCAGAAATGAGCCAATTCGGAGATCATGCGTTATTATTCAATTTCTCTGATTTTGTGAATGCACTGGTGAAAAACCTTGAAGCTGCGGGATGTGGATATGGATATCACCCCATAAAATACATCGACAAACGCAATCATGGGCTTATACGTGAGTATTACGATAAAATAGATGAAGACTCAAAAAGCATGGCACATTTGTTTGTCAAGGATACCGCAAATTCATATCCGTTGCAAAATGAATGGAGATTTGTGTTTTTTGATTATAACAACTATTTCCACTTGGGCGAGGGAGATGGAAAAAATCTTTGCACAGAATTTTCTACTCAAATGCCAGTTTTCACAACAGATGAACTTTGCACGCTTAGATGCAGTGGAGATTGCCTTTTTGGTAATTGAGGAGAGAGAATATGCCGACACTTGAATGGATTGGAAAAGAGAAAGTCGTCAATCACCATTTCCTATTGCCAGCTACAAAACAAGTTTGAGGTTGGTTACCAAGCCACGAAGAACGACCCAGAATGGATTTATAACATTAGTGACCTGTTTACCTCCACGAACACCTTTAAGTTCATCGGTGATTTCATCAAGAGACTGGGTGACTATATTCTTAGCCTTGGCGATGATATTAGCGAAAGTCATCTAAAGCTATATGCGGCATTTAAGAAAATCAGAAATGTGGTCACGGTAGTTGCCCAAAAGAAAAAGCTAATTCTGAATTTGCCGCTTGATGTGGCTACTGTATCATTTGAAGAAGGCTTTTCAAGAGATGTTACAAACATCGGTCACTGGGGCTGCGGTGCGGTTGAGCTCTATTTGCAAATCAGATAGACTTTGCAGACATGATAAATGATGCACACTTCTATTTGCAGGAGATTGAGCGGCAGAATGTCACGCTCCCTTACAAGTATATCATCATTGATGAGTTCCAAGACATTGCTCGTCAGAGATTCAATCTAACGAAAAGGCTATCTCAAATTACGCAGGCGAAGGTTGTTGCGGTCGGTGATGACTGGCAGTCGATATATGCGTTTTCTGGCTCTGATATTACGCTATTTACTCGTTTCCTGGAGCTTATGGGAGCTGGAACGGAGTTGAAGATTACTCATACCTACCGTAATTCGCAGGAGCTTATCGATATTGCTGGAGGCTTTGTACAAAGAAATACTTCGCAAATCCGAAAGCAGTTGATTTCTCCGAAGCATCTTGAGAACCCGATTGTTCTTGAAGTTTTCGATGATAGTACCAAACCTATGGAGCGACTTGCAGATACCATCGAGCATATCATTGGTGAGATCCTATCTGAGTACGGCGAGCAGAGTTCGATTTTGTTGATTGGCCGATACAATTATGACATGTACAAGCTGTACCGAACGAATCGGTTCAGCGAATTGCCGGGCGGTGCGATCAGGAGTGAAAAATACCCAAATGCAAAGATCACCTTTATGACAGCGCATAGTTCCAAGGGCCTTGGGTATGACAACGTAATTCTGATCAATATGTTCGAAGGGAAATTCGGGTTCCCGTGCCAGATCGAAGGTGATCCTATTATTAAGCTCGTTACATATGAGGACAATAGTATGCCCTTTGCAGAAGAGCGGCGATTGTTTTATGTGGCGATGACACGGACAAAAAACAGGGTATATATCGCAGCGCCTAGAACAAAACCATCCAGATTTCTTGTAGAGCTCATTAAAGATTTCAACATTCCGCATAATGATGAGATCAATATGCAAGTGGTGGACCTGTTTAACCTGCGTTGTTCTGTATGCGGTTTCCCGCTAAAGTATGAGTTTAATAAAAACTACGGCTTGAATCTCTGGATATGCACAAATGAGGCTGAGCTTTGCGACTTCATGGCCAATGACAGGACACACATGCATGACATTTTGAAATGTCCTAAATGTACAGATGGTTATTTGATCGTCAAAAAGAATCCGAAGAATGGTGACATATTCTATGGCTGCACCAACTATTTTAACGAAGAAAGAAAGTGCACCTATATGGCGCCGTTAGAGAGCGGCAGCAAAAACGATCAATAAAGCAATAGTTTTTGCGATATATCGTATGATGTTTAAATACCACGAGCGCATATGGGCAAGAAAAGTGAGCAAGGATAGACTTTCCTTGTAGTGTTTGTAGTAACATGCTATACCCCATTATGCCCTTGATTTTGAGGGTATAATGGGGTATAATTCTGCATAGGATCCTAACTCACAGGAGGTGCGCTATGGACTTATCTGAGATGCAAACCCGCGCGGCGGAGCTGGAACAGCAGATTTCTGCTTTGCCTGCCGGTTCCATTACGAAGAAAACCGTCAGAGGCAAGGACTATTTCTACCATCGTTGGACAGAGAACAAGAAGCGGCGGGAGAAGTATATTCCCGCTGACGAATTGGAGAATTTCCGCGCCCAAATCGAGCGGCGGAAGGAGCTGGAGCAGGAACTGAAGGCGCTGAAAAAGCAGCTCCCCAAAACAAAAGCGATAGACACTTCTATCTTTACAACAAATATCCGCACTGGCGAGGCGCTGCGTTCATTTGCGGCACCTGTCCGTGACTATCGCAAGCGTGAGTGCTTCCGGCAGCTGTATGATTTTGTCTACGGCGCGCCGCAGGACAAGGTGTTCATTCTTTACGGCCTGCGCCGGACAGGAAAAACCACGATGATTCGCCAGATTTTTGCGGAGATGAGCGATGCAGAACTGGCGAAAGCGGCGTTCATTCAGATCACAGCAAAAGATACGCTGGCAAATGTGAACCGTGACCTCAAACAGTTGGAAGCGCAGGGCTTCCGCTATGTGTTCCTGGATGAAGTAACACTGATGGAGGATTTCATCGAGGGCGCGGCGTTGTTTTCTGATGTGTTCGCGGCCTGCGGCATGAAGATCGTGCTCTCCGGCACGGACTCGTTGGGCTTCCTCTTTACCGAGGATGAACAGCTCTATGACCGCTGTATCATTTTGCACACCACCTTTATCCCCTACCGAGAGTTTGAGTCCGTGCTTGGCATTCACGGCATAGACGAGTATATCCGCTACGGCGGCACCATGAGTCTCGGTGGTGTCCACTACAATGAGACCTCCACTTTCGCCAGCAAGGAAAGCGCTGACGAGTATGTGGATACGGCCATCGCCCGCAACATCCAGCACTCTCTGCGCTGCTATCAGTACGAGGGCCATTTCCGCCATCTGCGGGACTTGTACGACAAAAATGAACTGACCAGTGCCATTAACCGTGTGGTGGAGGATATCAACCACCGCTTCACGCTGGAGGTGCTGACGCAGGATTGGAAGTCCCACGACCTTGGCATTTCCACCAGCAATCTGCGCCGGGATCGGGAGAACCCTACGGCCATTCTTGACCGCATTGATTTTTCGGCTGTCACCGATCGCTTGCGGAAACTACTAGAGATCCGCAACAAAGCAGAACAGACTGTAAAACTGGACAACGCTCATGTGGCAGAGATCAAGGAATATCTGGACTTGCTGGACTTGACGCAGGAAATTGATGTGCTGCACCTGCCAAATGTCAGCACGAAGTCCAGCCGCACGGTGATTGCCCAGCCAGGACTCCGCTATGCACAGGCGGACGCGCTGATTCGCAGTTTGCTGTTGGATGAAACGTTCAGTGCCCTGTCTCTTGCGGAGCGCACCGCCGTGCTGGAACGCATCCTGACCGAGATCAAAGGGCGGATGCTGGAGGATATCGTCCTGCTGGAAACCAAGCTGGCAAACCCTAAAAAGCAGGTGTTTGTTCTGCAATTTCCCGTTGGGGAATTTGATATGGTGGTGTTTGACCCGGAGGTAGGCGCTTGTCAGATTTTCGAGATCAAGCACCGCGAAGAAACCGTTCCGCAGCAGTATCGCCATTTGATCGACGAGGAAAAATGCACCCAGACCGAGCACCGCTACGGCCCGATCACTGGAAAGTTCGTCCTTTATCGAGGGAAAAGCCAAGTGGTAAATGGCATTCAGTATCAGAATGTGGAAGAATATCTGCGAAACCTTGCATAATGAACCCGCAGCCCCAACCGAAAAATCGGGGCTGCGGTTTTTCATAGGCCCAATCAGGTAGACTTGCAATGATAGGAGCAAGGTAACGCTATGGCGAGATTCCGGACCAGAAATGGCTTTGAAGTAGGGAGGTAAAATGACGGTACATTTGCGAGGCGTAGAGCGTTGGCTTATAATATGCGTACCATCTGAAAACAAATTGGAGGAATGAATATGAAAATCACCTATACCCGTGTCGGGGACTACTATCTCCCCAATCTGGTTGCACCGGAAAGCCCCAAGGTAGGCCGCTGGGGAATGTTGCGCTTCAACTATTTAAGGAAGCATCGTGAGACACTTTATACCATCATGCTTATGGAGAACACGCTGAACCATCATCTGGAAGAAATTGACCGCCAGGCGCAGGAAATGGAGCAGCGACTCATTTCCCAACTGGCACAGCAGGAGGGCATTACCGAGCAGCTGAAAGCGGAAAATCAAATGGAATGGGTTGCCCGGATGAACAACATTCGAAATCGAGCAGATGAAATTGTGTTGAATGAACTGATTTTTGCCTAGAAAAAGCATATAGCAAGATCGCCATAGTGTGTACTGATTCTGTCAGTCGCACCGTGGCGGTTTTTGTCATTTCTCACAAAAATAATTTATTTTCAGAAATCATATTAGGGTCTATCTGAAAACCGTCAACACGCCCAAACAGCGGGCCTTTTCCACCTGCTGGGCACCATTTTTTCTTGTTGTCAAGAAGGAAAGCACCAAGGATGATATTCATCTCGACATTTTCCTGAAGCTGGGCAGCACCTATGAGGCCGTCTATACACCCCTCAAGCACACCGCGGGCATCACCAGTCTAAAAACAGATAATGCGCGGGGAGATTTTCTACGGCGGACAGAAGAGACGATTTTGTCCGTGTGCTTCGGGCAAATTGCAGGAATATATTGAAATACGAGACTTACAGCCCGACGGGGGTCAAACCCCTGCCGGGCTGTATTGTGTGATGGACGTTTGGTTGCGGATGCGTGCAAAAGTGTTTTAATGGGTAGATTCTTCGTTGCGTTTCCTGCAAAATCATGGTATGATGAACAAAGTTGAGGGCTTTGACATCATGGCCTCGGGGATACAGGTTGTTCCGGCTATCCGGACGGGCTGTACCAATCGGAGGATTCTCATACTGAACTCCAATTAAAATCTTTAAAAAAGATTTTAATTGCCTGAAGGGCATG
>OHJU01001294.1_pt1 | contig 11500 bp, 10 predicted proteins | sample 1568711 | NCBI WGS metagenome assembly OHJU01 (sample SAMEA3879574, study PRJEB24766) | human gut metagenome | biome: human-associated habitat; feature: feces | place: USA | collected 1985/1987 | reverse complement strand
AAATGGCTAAGTTTAAAATCTGGATGGTTGCCCTGACCTTAATAATGGGTGTTTCTTTATCTTCTTGCATGAATTCGGATGATGATACTACTAGATCTCGTGGTGCACTTGCAAAAGTATACTCTATGTATGGCATGAATTATTATTTTAAAACAGCAGATGGAATAACTATTACTCCTACTGCCACTTCTGTAGCAGAGTTGGAAGCTAGAGGATTTAAATTTTCTGAAGTAGAGGGTCAAGTAGTGCAAATTGCATATCAATGGGATTCTTCCGTATTAGAGATTCCTGATAATGCAACTAAGATAGAGGGGGTTGCACTAACAGGTATTGTAAGTTTGGATAGTCAAGTCGAAGTTGTTGATGAACCTGGCGCAGCAAATGACTCTATTAGCGATACACCTATTATTTCCTTGAAGAAGGAAGTTTCTAGTACTTTTGCTTATGAACCATATTACTTTGATACGAATACATTAATGCTTCCAATAAATTATTATATACAAACTAAACCTCACTCTTTTACTTTGGTATATTATCCCAACGAAGAAACGACTGATGGTACCATAAAGCTTTATTTGCGTCATAAAAAGAGTGGTGATAATATGACTACTGGCAGTCCGACATCTTTTGACTATGCATATAATGGTTCAACATATTTATATTATCGCTCATTCAATTTGCAGAAAATTGCATATTCTACAAGTGGATCACTTGATAAGGTTATTATTGTGGCAGAAGAAAATGCCAATTCAGTAGAATTGGATGATAATAATACTAAAACCAATGAATATACTGTAGAATACAAAGAAATTAAATAATATAATTTGGATTACAAAGCATTATTCCATATAGCAATGTTACTGATTTCCTCTCCGGCCAAGGCCTGGGAGGAAATTCGTTTGGAGGAGGATAGGCGAAAAGTATTTACTGCTTTTGTCTATCCTATGATTGGTTTATGCGGATTGTCCGTCTTTATCGGCTCTTTGTTGGCGAAGGGGTGGGGCGGTCCCGAAAGTTTTCAATATGCCATGACGCAATGTTGCGCGGTGGCAGTATCCCTCTTTGGAGGGTATTTTCTGGCGGCGTATCTCATAAATGGGATGCGCGTTAAAATGTTTATGATGGACAGTGACATGCCCTTGACGCAACAGTTTGCGGGCTATGCGCTGGTTGTTCTTTTCTTGCTCCGGATTATTATCGGCATATTGCCGGACTTTTATATCATCGGATTGCTGTTGCAGTTCTATATTGTGTATGTGGTGTGGGAGGGGGCTTCCACGTTGATGGAAGTAGAAGAAAAAGATCGGTTACGGTTTACAATCATTTCTTCCATCCTACTCATTGCCTGTCCTATGCTCATTCAGTTTATATTCAACAAGCTGACGATGGTGCTTAATTAACGTTTGAAATCATGAAACAAGCTCCTGTTAATATAAAAAATAAGCGCGCTACATTCGATTACGAATTGATAGACACTTATACCGCGGGCATTGTGCTCACGGGTACGGAAATTAAATCGATCCGCATGGGTAAAGCAAGCCTTGTGGATACCTTCTGTTACTTTGCCAATGGCGAGCTGTGGGTGAAGAATATGCATATTTCCGAATATTTCTACGGTTCGTACAATAACCATTCGGCACGCAGGGAGCGTAAACTCTTACTTACCAAAAAAGAACTTGATAAACTGGCGCGTGGGGCGAAAGATCCCGGCTTTACAATGGTTCCCGTTCGTATGTTTATTAATGAAAAAGGACTTGCCAAAGTGGTGGTAGCCCTTGCCAAAGGTAAAAAACAATACGACAAGCGTGAGGCTTTAAAAGAAAAAGATGACAAACGCGATATGGCGCGTATGTTTAAGAGATAATTGTTTAACGTGGTAATGTGATAAAGTGATAATGTGATAGAGTAATATCACTTTACCACTTTATCACATTACCATTCTATCACTAAATACAAATGGTTTCTATTGAAAAGTCGGTGCGTGAGCGCATCCTTATTTTAGACGGTGCTATGGGCACCATGATACAACGGTACAACTTAACAGAGGAAGATTTTAGGGGAGAACGTTTTGCCGGTATCCCCGGGCAGATGAAAGGAAACAATGACCTGCTTTGTCTGACGCGCCCTGATGTGATACAGGATATACACCGTAAATATCTCATGGCAGGTGCCGATATCATTGAAACCAATACGTTTAGCTCTACCAGTGTCAGTATGGCCGATTATCATGTGCAGGAATATGTACGTGAGATGAATCTGGCTGCCGTTAGACTGGCACGTGAAGTAGCTGATGAATTTTCCACACCTGATAAACCACGTTTTGTAGCCGGTTCCATCGGACCTACCAATAAGACTTGTTCCATGAGTCCCGATGTGAATAATCCGGCTATGCGTGCGCTGACTTACGATGAACTTGCCGATGCCTATCGGGAACAGATGGAAGCCTTGCTGGAAGGTGGAGTAGACGCTCTGCTGATAGAAACTATCTTCGATACATTGAACGCCAAAGCAGCTATCTTTGCCGCCGAAAAGGCGATGGAGGCTACAGGCGTTCAAGTTCCTGTTATGCTGTCCGTTACTGTATCCGATACAGGTGGACGCACTCTGTCGGGACAGACTTTGGAGGCTTTTCTTGCCTCCGTTCAGCATGCCAATATCTTTTCGGTAGGTTTGAACTGTTCCTTTGGTGCTCGTCAGTTGAAACCTTTCCTGGAACAGCTTGCTGCCCGTGCTCCTTATTATATCAGTGCATACCCCAACGCGGGATTGCCCAACAGCCTGGGGCAATACGACCAGACGCCTGCCGATATGGCGCATGAAGTGAAAGAATATATCCAAGAAGGGCTGATAAACATCATTGGCGGTTGCTGTGGTACGACCGATGCGTACATTGCCGAATATCCTGCCCTGATAGCCGGTGCTGCTCCCCATGCTCCTGCTCCGAAACCCGAAAGTCTTTGGCTTTCCGGCTTGGAATTGCTGGAGGTGACTCCTGAGAAGAACTTTATCAATGTGGGAGAACGCTGCAATGTGGCCGGTTCCCGCAAGTTCCTGCGTCTGGTTAATGAAAAGAAATACGATGAAGCCCTCAGCATTGCCCGTCAGCAAGTAGAAGACGGGGCGCAGATTATCGACGTAAATATGGACGACGGTCTGCTGGATGCACAGGCTGAAATGACTACTTTCCTCAATCTGATTGCTTCCGAGCCGGAGATTGCCCGTGTTCCTGTGATGATTGACTCTTCCAAATGGGATGTAATTGTTGCCGGATTGAAGTGTTTGCAAGGAAAGTCCATTGTGAATTCAATCTCTCTGAAAGAGGGAGAGGAAAAGTTTCTGGAACATGCCCGTACAATCAGGCAATATGGTGCAGCTACTGTAGTAATGGCTTTTGATGAAAAAGGACAGGCGGATACGTACGAACGTAAGATTGAAGTGTGTGCACGTGCTTATCAGCTTTTGGTTGAGAAAGTGGGATTCAATCCTCATGATATAATTTTTGACCCCAACGTCCTTGCTGTGGCTACGGGTATGGACGAACATAATAATTATGCTGTAGACTTCATCCGGGCTACCGGTTGGATACGTAAGAACTTGCCGGGTGCGCATGTCAGTGGTGGCGTCAGCAATTTGTCATTTTCTTTCCGTGGCAACAATTATATCCGTGAAGCCATGCATGCGGTGTTCCTTTATCATGCCATCCGTGAAGGAATGGATATGGGAATTGTAAATCCGGCTACAGCTGTACTTTATACCGATATCCCTGCCGATATCCTGGAACGTATAGAGGATGTGGTTTTAAACCGTCGTCCCGATGCTGCAGAGCGTCTGATAGAAACTGCTGAACAACTGAAAGCTGCTGCCGAACAACAGAAAGGTAATGCCACTGATAAACAAGTTGCCCCTCTTTCATGGCGTAATGGAACTAGTGTGGAAGAACGCTTGAAACATGCTTTGACGAAAGGAATTGGTGACTATCTGGAGGAAGACTTGGCAGAAGCCCTGAAGCTCTATCCGAAAGCAGTGGATATCATCGAAGGTCCCTTAATGGCAGGTATGAACTATGTAGGTGAGCTCTTTGGTGCCGGAAAAATGTTTTTGCCCCAGGTGGTGAAAACTGCTCGTACCATGAAGAAAGCCGTTGCCATTCTTCAGCCTGTAATTGAAGCGGAAAAACAGGAAGGCTCCGCTTCTGCCGGAAAAGTCCTGCTTGCCACGGTGAAAGGTGATGTGCATGATATAGGTAAGAATATTGTTTCCGTGGTCATGGCCTGCAATGGTTATGAGATCATAGACCTTGGTGTGATGGTACCTGCTGAAACGATTGTTCAGCGTGCCTTGGAAGAAAAGGTGGATATGATTGGACTCAGTGGTCTGATAACCCCATCATTGGAAGAAATGGTACACGTGGCTATGGAACTGGAAAAGGCAGGTGCCGATATTCCTTTATTAATAGGTGGCGCTACTACCTCTCAACTGCATACAGCATTGAAAATAGCTCCTGTCTATCATGCTCCTGTTGTTCATCTGAAAGATGCTTCGCAGAATGCAACAGTAGCTGCCCGCTTGATGAATCCGAAAGCCAAAGAAGAATTAAAAGAAAAATTAAGTTCAGAATATCAGCAGTTGCGTGAAAAGAACGCTACGCAAGCACCAAAGACAGTTTCGTTGGAGGAGGCGCAGAAGAATAAGCTGAATTTGTTTTAATGAAAAGGAAGATTAAGGTGGTAGAGTGATAAGGTGATAGATCTGCCATCCTATCGCTTTATCACCTTACCACCCTATCACTCTTTTATTTTCTTCTTATATGTCTCATACCTCCCCATAATATCCCTTACAAAGTTATATGTCTCTATTCCACGGAAGTATCCGTTTTTGCAGACAGGGTCGGTGAAGTATTCTTCATTACTTTTCAATAAGATGAAGTTCTCTACGTTATCTTTCCAGACATATTTGTTCTTTCCATATTTTTCAGCCAGTGCCATTGCATCCAGCACATGCCCGATACCCGAATTGTAGGAAGCAAGTACAAAGTTGAGCCGTTCCTCTCTCGGTACTGAAGAGAAACTCTTACTGGTAGCATTGATATATTTTACGGCAGCTTTCACACTCTCTTCCGGGTTCTGTTCTTTTCCTTCAGGGATTCCCATGGCGCGCGCTGTGGCAGGCATCAGTTGCATTAGTCCTTTGGCTCCGGCCCATGAAACGGCTGTTGTATCAAAGTTGGACTCTGTATAGGCCAGAGAGGCAAGCAACCGCCAATCCCAGTCTATTTCTGAAGCATACTTTTTGAACAATTCGTCGAAGTGTGAAATCTTTCCCTCACGAAGAGAAAGGATGGAAGTGTGTGGAGTTGCTTTGCTGATCTCAAAATATCTTTTCATACTGGCAGTGTAGGCGGGAGAAGTCATATTCTCTTCATGCCATTTATTAGCGGCTGCTGCCAGTTCCGGACTATCCTTGCGCACTGCCCAGGAAGCCCTTTGGTCGAAACTGATGGATAATTTAATATTCAGATTGGGGTAATACGTTGTGTTAAGCTTGGCTACGTCATTATCGGCTACCGTATAAGGAATCTTTCCCTGGGATACTTGTGTGATGAGATCTTCTACTGAAATGCTGTCATTAGTCACTTTGTGGATATGGATGCCGCCACCGAGTTCTTTATCCAGATTTACCAAACGGTCGTAATATTTCCCGGGCTTTACATATACATCCTTGCCTATCAGTTCCGTTACATCCGTCAGCGGTTTTGTTTTCCCGCCTGCGCGTTGCACAATAACTTGGTGTGTGATTACTTCTTCACCGCAATAGATCAGACTGTCTTTTAATTCCTTCGTGATGGGGACATTATAGGCAATGATGTCTCCTTCGCCTGCCAGTAACTTGTTTATAAGTCCCTGTACATTCCTTGCCACCACTACGCGCAGTTTTACCCCGAGACTTTTGGCAAACTGTTCACTCAACTCGTACTGGAACCCCATTTCCTGGCCACGATAGTTGAAGTAAGAAGTAGAACTGTATAGCGTCAGTACAACGAGTTCACCGCTATCTTTTATCTGTTGCAAATCGCCCACAGCTTCATCGGGCATGGAACCATGCCGTTTATTTCCGCACCCCGACAGGCAGCACAGACATAGCAAGAATATTAAGATACTTCTATTCATTCAAATATATAAATAACTGAGACGCCTCAGTTGTTCATTTATCAGAGATGCTTCTTTATATACATCGTCAGAATATCGATTGCCACCTGATTGTTTCCCCCTTCGGGTATGATCAGGTCCGCATATCGTTTGCACGGTTCGATGAATTGCAGGTGCATAGGCTTTAAGATACGGGTATAACGTTCCATAACAGCTTCTGCCGTACGTCCGCGCTCCACTACATCCCGTTGTATGACACGAATCAGACGTTCGTCCGGATCAGCATCCACAAAGATCTTAAGGTCCATCATGCTACGCAGTTTCTTGTCGCACAGGGCAAGAATCCCTTCAATAATCACTACTTCCCGCGGTTCGATATGAATCGTTTCGGGCTCTCGTGTACAGGTAAGATACGAGTAGGTAGGTTGTTCAATGCTTTTCCCTTCACGCAGCATGGCTACGTGTTTGGATAAAAGCCCCCAATCGAAGGCATCCGGGTGGTCAAAGTTGATGTTCTGTCGTTCTTCTACAGGTACATGGCTACTGTCCTTATAGTAAGAGTCTTGCGGTAACAGTACCACTTCGCCTGCCGGCAGGCTTTCAATGATTTTACGTACGACGGTGGTTTTTCCCGAGCCAGTTCCGCCTGCAATTCCTATTATTAACATCCGTTTAAGTGTATATTTAAAACAAAACGAGTATTTTTGCGGTTAATATTAATCGCTTCGGTTGACAAATATATAGATAAATCATTAAAATTGCAAAGTTATGGTCAAACACATTGTATTATTTAAATTAAAAGACGAAGCTCCGGCTGACAAAAAGCTGACAGCAATGAAAGAATTCAAGGCCGCTATCGAGGCTTTGCCTGCTAAAATATCTGTTATACGTAAGATAGAAGTTGGACTCAATATGAATCCTGGCGAAACTTGGAGCATTGCCCTCTACAGTGAATTTGATACGTTGGACGACGTGAAATTTTATGCTACTCATCCCGAACATGTGGCAGCAGGCAAGCTGATTGCTGATGTAAAGGAGAATCGCGCTTGTGTTGACTACGAAACAATTGACAATTGACAATTAGTAATTAATCATTGATTATATGAAGAAAATATTATCCATTTGTCTGTTGCTGATTGCTGTCGTGGCACAAGCGCAGATACAGGAGCCCGTCAAGTTTAAGTCGGAACTGAAGACGCTTGCAGCGGGAGAGGCGGAAATTGTATTTACCGCTACTATCGATAAGGGTTGGCATGTATATTCTACCGACCTGGGCGACGGTGGTCCTATCTCGGCTACCTTCAATGTAGAGAAGATATCCGGTGCTACAGTTGTAGGAAAGTTGCAGCCGAAAGGAAAAGAAATAGCTTCTTATGATAAGTTGTTCGAGATGAACGTACGCTATTTTGAGTCCACGGCACAATTTGTTCAGAAACTAAAGCTCACAGGAGGGGATTATAAGATAGAAGGTTTTCTGGAATACGGTGCTTGTAATGATGAAAACTGTTTGCCTCCTACGCAGGTAGAGTTTAATTTCTCAGGTAAGGCAGAAGCCGCTAAAGGTACAGCAGCTGCAACTCCGGCTGAAAAGGTAACAGCTCCGGCAGAGGAAACGAAACCGGAAACTCAGCCTGTTTCCCAAACTGAAACATCTGCTGATACAGCTTCCACCGGTATAATAGGTGGTGCAGATGGTCCGACGGATATAAATGTGGCGGGCAACATTGATTTGTGGAAACCTGTCATCAATGATCTGCAATCATACGGTGAGACCACTTCACAGGAAGATATGTCATGGTTCTATATCTTTATCACCGGTTTTCTCGGTGGACTGCTGGCATTGTTTACTCCTTGTGTGTGGCCTATTATCCCTATGACGGTAAGTTTCTTTCTGAAACGTTCCAAAGATAAAAAGAAAGGTATTCGTGATGCCTGGACGTATGGCGCTTCCATTGTGGTGATTTACGTAACTTTAGGTTTGGCCATTACGTTGATCTTCGGTGCCAGTGCATTGAATGCACTTTCCACGAATGCCGTGTTCAATATCCTTTTCTGTCTGATGCTGGTTGTGTTTGCAGCTTCTTTCTTCGGAGCTTTCGAACTGACGCTACCCTCTAAATGGAGCAACGCAGTAGATAGTAAGGCAGAAGCAACAAGCGGTTTGCTCAGTATCTTCCTGATGGCATTCACGCTTTCACTGGTGTCTTTCTCTTGTACAGGTCCTATTATCGGTTTCTTGCTGGTACAGGTATCTACAACGGGTAGTGTGGTAGCTCCGGCTATCGGTATGCTCGGGTTTGCTATTGCTTTGGCATTGCCGTTCACATTGTTCGCCCTGTTCCCGTCCTGGCTGAAGTCTATGCCGAAATCAGGCGGTTGGATGAATGTCATTAAGGTTACTCTCGGTTTCCTGGAATTGGCTTTCGCTCTGAAGTTCCTTTCTGTAGCCGACCTGGCATACGGCTGGCGCATCCTCGACCGCGAAACGTTCCTGGCATTGTGGATTGTTCTGTTTGCTTTACTGGGCTTCTACCTGTTGGGCAAGATCAAGTTCCCACACGATGATGACGATACGAAAGTGGGAGTGGGCCGCTTCTTTATGGCACTTTTCTCGCTGGCATTTGCCGTGTATATGGTTCCCGGTTTGTGGGGTGCTCCGTTGAAGGCAGTCAGTGCTTTTGCACCGCCTATGCAGACTCAGGACTTCAACCTCTATAATAATGAAGTGCATGCCAAGTTCGATGATTACGATCTGGGTATGGAATATGCCCGTCAGCATGGCAAACCTGTAATGCTCGACTTCACCGGTTATGGCTGTGTAAACTGCCGTAAGATGGAGCTTGCCGTATGGACAGACTCTAAGGTAAGTGACATTATCAACAACGACTACGTACTTATTACACTTTATGTAGATAATAAAACCCCGTTGACCTCACCTGTTAAAGTGACAGAAAACGGACGGGAGCGTACATTGCGTACAGTGGGCGATAAGTGGAGTTATCTCCAACGCGTTAAATTCGGTGCCAATGCACAGCCCTTCTATGTGCTGATAGATAATGAAGGTCGCCCTTTGAATAAATCTTATTCGTATGACGAGGACATTCCTAAGTATATCGAGTTCTTGCAAACAGGATTGGAAAACTATAAGAAAGGAAAATAAACGAACGAATGCCCGGCTGATATATGCGACCGGGCATTTTTCATTAATCAATAACTTTATGAGACATATTGTAGACATCGAGACCTGGGAGCGCCGGGACAATTACAATTTCTTCCGGGGCTTTGTAAATTCCTGGTATTCCATTACCACAGAGATTGATTGTACCGAAGCCAGTGCCGCAGCGAGAGCTTCGGGCCATTCCTTTTTTCTCTATTATCTGTATGCCGTAGTGCGTTCGGCGAATGAAGTTCCGGAACTTCGTTATCGTACCGACAAGAACGGACAAGTTATTTTTCATGATGAAGTGGATATCATTTCTCCGATAGCTGTTCCTGGAAAGACTTTTTATACGGTTCGGATTCCTTACCACGAAGATTTCAAACGCTTTTATGCTGAAGCGTATGAGTTGATAACCAATATCCCCGAAGATGGCAATCCTTATGGTGCCGAAGAGGAGTTGGCAAAACAGGGAGATTATGATGTAGTGCATTTAAGCGCTGTCCCCAAGATGTATTTCACTGCTACTACTTATACGCTGGCCGAAGTCGGTAATGGTTGCAGTTACCCTTTGATGACTTCCGGTAAAGCGGTAACCCGTGAGGGACGTCTGGTATTTCCTTTATCCATTTATGTGAATCATGCCTTTGTAGATGGTTCGCATCTGGCATCATTTTTTCAAAAGATAGAAGAACACCTGAAACGAATTTCACGGGAATAATTGTTATTGTCTGTTTGTTATCTGGAACTTTGTAAGTCGAAAATTTGATAATATTACATTCGTATTACAGATTTATTACAGAATCTTTCTTTAGCTTTGTATTTTCTAAGAAAATAAGTTGAAGTAAACCTTTGAGAATGATATGCTAAAGAAATATTCTGTATTGCGGGGATTTGTCGTTTTGTGTGTAGGACTGCTTGTCTTCAGTCTGCCTTCTTTGCAGGCACAGGACAGTGATTTCGTGACTTGGAACAAGATGAAAGCCCGGCACGATATATCCTCCAGAGTGGAACTTTACGGAGATGTCGAGATGCGTACCCGTGACGCATTGGATGAGATAGACCGTTGGGGCTTCGGCGTAGGTACTTCCGTTCTTCTTCTTCCGTTTCTAAAAGCTGAGGGCGGCTACGAATACCACTACCGCAACCGTGGTGAAGACGGCTGGAAATCCCGGCACCGTTATCATGCAGGTGTCTCTTTCACTCTCAAAAAACGACAATGGACGTTCACCCTACGCGAACGTTTTCAGCATACTTTCGACGGACGCGGAGCGGATGAATTCCGTCTCCGCACCCGCCTGAAAGCTGCTTATAAGGTAACTACATGGTCACCGTATATCTCTTTGGAGCAATATCACGGTCTGGGTAAAGATGAATGGTTTCATGCCTCCCGCTTCCGTGCCCGCGGTGGGGTGGAAGCTAAACTGTCGTCCTCCTGGTCGTCAGATGTTTTCTATTGCTATCAGCACGAGAGTGACTTGGACAGGCATATTCTGGGGTGGGAGTTGATTTACCGATTCTGATTGCCTTTGCTGACACTATTTCAGAGCATAGAGAGGAGCAAAAGAGATTGCGGAGATAATCAGTATCTTTATTCAGAAATGGAGATTCTTTTCTGTCGTAACGAAAAGTTGCTTTCTGCCCTAAAGTAACGTTCCCCCAGATGAAATCCCAAAAGTTGCCGGCTTGTGTGTACTCTGCCACTTCCGCATACATTTCGCCTACTTTCAGATCCGGTAACTGATGTGCAGGATTGATCAATAACCTCTTCATTTCCATCTCCTCATCCATAAAAAACCTCCCATCCATACCCCACCTTTATCAAAAATGAGTATATTTGCCCGCATCATTCTATCGTTTAACCTTAAAAACACAGTTTAAATGCAGCGTAAAGCCCCGCAAACATCTGATATTGACGATGAAACACTTTTTGCTAAAGTGGAGCGGGGAGATGTAGAGGCATTTACTGCGGTTTACAATAAATATCACAAACTGCTTTATGCATTGGCTTATCGCTATTTGATGAGTTCCGCGATGGCAGAAGACGCTGTGCAACACGTATTTACCCGTTTCTGGGAATTCCGTTCGGAGCTTCGGGTAGGCATCAGCCTGAGAAACTACCTGATAACAATGACTAAAAATCATATACTCAATGTGATACGCAATGAGAATACCGCCCTTACCAAGAATTATGAGA
>OHJU01001291.1_pt1 | contig 11527 bp, 4 predicted proteins | sample 1568711 | NCBI WGS metagenome assembly OHJU01 (sample SAMEA3879574, study PRJEB24766) | human gut metagenome | biome: human-associated habitat; feature: feces | place: USA | collected 1985/1987 | reverse complement strand
GTATTTACCTGACAGGAGAGCCAATCAAGGGCGTTGGACCACAGGATGTCGCACTTGCAATTATCGGAGAGGTATTCGGAAACGGCTTCGTAAAGAACAAAGTTATGGAGTTTGTAGGACCGGGTGTGTCTAATCTGAGCGTTGACTTCCGTATAGGTGTCGATGTTATGACAACAGAGACTACATGTCTTTCTTCTATCTGGAGAACAGATGACCAGGTTAAGGAATTCTTTGAGATTCACGGTAGGGCTGAGGACCACAAGGAGCTTAATCCGGGTGAGGTGGCTTACTACGACAGATTTATTGAGATTGATTTAAGCCAGATCCGCCCAATGATAGCTATGCCATTCCACCCAAGCAATACCTATACTATCGATGAGCTCAATGCAAACCTCATGGATATTCTCGATGACTGTGAGAAGAGAGCTGAGGTAAGCTTTGACGGCAAGGTGAAGCTTGATTTAAAGAGTAAGGTAAGAGACGGAAAACTGTATGTAGACCAGGGAATCATCGCAGGCTGTGCAGGCGGTGGATTTGAGAATATCTGCGATGCGGCTGACATATTAAACGGACATTCAATCGGAGCAGACGAGTTTACACTGAGTGTTTACCCGGCATCTACTCCAATATACATGGAGCTTGTGAAAAACGGAGCTGTAGCAAAGCTTCTTGAGACAGGTGCAATCGTAAAGACTGCTTTCTGCGGACCTTGCTTTGGTGCAGGAGATACACCTGCCAACAACGCATTCTCTATCCGTCATTCAACAAGAAACTTCCCTAACAGAGAGGGTTCTAAGGTACAGAACGGACAGATCAGCTCAGTGGCACTCATGGATGCACGTTCAATCGCTGCAACAGCAGCAAACAAGGGCTTCCTTACATCAGCAGCGGATATTGATGTCAACTTTACAAAGCCAAAATATTTCTTTGACAAGACTATATATGAGAACCGTGTATTTGACAGCCATGGAGTGGCAGATCCTTCAGTTGAAATCCAGTTCGGACCAAACATCAAGGACTGGCCGGCAATGAGTGCGCTTCCTGAGAATATGCTCCTTAAGGTGGTTTCAGAGATTCATGATCCTGTTACTACAACAGATGAGCTCATTCCTTCAGGAGAGACATCTTCATATCGTTCAAACCCTCTTGGACTTGCAGAGTTCGCACTTTCAAGAAAGGATCCTGAGTATGTAGGCAGAGCAAAGGAAATCCAGAAGGCCCAGAAGGCTATAGAGAGTGGTGAGTGCGCAGGAAAGGCTGTTCCTGAGGTTGCTGAAATCATGGGAGTAGTAAAGAAAAAATTCCCTGAGGCAAGCCATGAGAATATGGGCTTCGGAAGCACAATTTTTGCTGTTAAGCCGGGTGACGGCTCAGCAAGAGAGCAGGCTGCCAGCTGCCAGAAGGTACTCGGAGGCTGGGCAAATATCGCAAACGAGTATGCCACAAAGAGATACCGTTCAAACCTTATCAACTGGGGAATGCTTCCATTCATCATCGATGAGGGAGAGCTTCCGTTCCACAACCTCGACTATATCTTCCTTCCGGGAATCAAGAAGGAAATCGAGGATGCAAAGACGGAGTTTGAGGCATATGTTGTCAAGGATGGTGAATTAAAGCCATTTACACTGAAGATGGGTGAGCTCACAGATGATGAAAGAGAGATAATATTAAAGGGATGTCTCATCAACTATAATCGTAAATAAGGAGAGTTTAATCCGATGGAAGAAACCGGAAAAGCTGGTAAAAAATCAAACATTGAGATAAATGCAGATAAGGGTGCGAAGCAGAATTCGCACCCGGGGCGTGAGGAATGGCCACATCTGATCAGAATAGGTGTCATGGTATTTGTCACGTTTGCAGTCAGTATACTGTTTTTCTTTGCACTGTACAGATTTGAGGGCTTTGCAGGCATATGGAGCAAGCTGCTTGCGGCAGCAATGCCTATTATAATGGGACTTGTGCTTGCATACCTGATGAATCCTGTCATGCTGTGGCTGGAAAGATGCTTTAAAAAGCTTCTTTCCAAAAAGATGAAAAGCGAAAGCAAGCTGCGAAAGGTTTCAAGAGCTCTTGCAATCACAGGCTCGGTTATTATTCTGGTAGCGATTATTTCGCTCCTCATTGCGGCTATTGTGCCTTCTGTCATAGCAAGTATATCAGGACTTATGAAGACACTGCCAAATGATGTTGCGGCATTCATCAACATGATAAAGAACGGCAATTTCGGGGACAGCAAAATTGCTGAGCTCGCGAGCACAGGTTTACAGAATGCAACCGACTACATTGAGGATTATGCCACAGAAAAGCTGATTCCTGAGGCACAGAAGTATGTTGCACAGATTACAACCGGTGTGATTTCGGTAGTCAGAGGCTTATTTAATTTTATTATCGGAATAATCGTGATGGTCTATGTGATGAGTATTCAGGAGACTCTTGCAGGACAGAGCAAAAAGATAATATATGCTGTCTGCAAGCCAAAGACAGGCAATATCATCATTGAGACGATCAGAAAGACAAATGAGATTTTTGGAGGCTTCATAAGCGGTAAGATTATAGATTCACTGATTATAGGTGTGATTGCATATTTCGGATGTCTGATTTTAAGGATTCCATCATCGGTGCTCGTTGCAGTGATTATCGGCGTCACAAATGTGATTCCGGTATTCGGACCGTTTATCGGTGCAATTCCATCGTTACTCATAGTAGTAATTCAGAGTCCGTGGCATGCGCTTTATCTTCTGATATTTATTGTCGTGCTGCAGCAGGTGGATGGCAATATAATAGGGCCTAAGATACTTGGCTCATCTACCGGTCTTTCGACCTTCTGGGTTATGTTTGCCATACTAATCGGCGGAGGAATGTTTGGTTTTCTTGGAATGTTACTTGGTGTTCCAACCTTTGCTGTGATATACTATATTGTGAAAAGAGTTGTTAATTATGCTCTCAGGAAAAAGAAGCTTCCTGAGGACACAAGGGATTATACAAAGACAACAGGCGTAGATACCAAAAATAATAAGCTTAAATACGAGTAGGTGAAATAAGTGGATAAATACGAATACAATCTCAAGCTGGATCAGATAAAAGCCCTAAGCGCCGAGGAGGGCTATATGAGCGCAGCAGAGATTGCGGATAGCATAAATTGGAACAAAATTAAAAATGTAAATACACTCGTTAAAATCGGCGAAATCTACGAGAAGGCCGAAAGATACCAGGATGCAAGGGACATACTTTTAATGGCCTATGACCGTTCACCAATCGGCAGGATGATTATATACAGACTGGCTGAGGTCGCCATCAAGATGGGGGATTATGATGCTGCTACAGAGTATTATGATGAGTTTGTTGAGATAGCGCCTCATGATGATATGAAGTATGTATTAAGATATGCCATCAAAAAAGGGCAGGGAGCTTCATTTGATGAGCTTATCACTATTCTTGAAGAGTACAAGGATGAAGAATACACTGAGGAGTGGGCATATGAGCTTGCATATCTATACCACAAGGCCGGAAAAGCCGATAAGTGTATAGATGCCTGCGATGAGCTCATTCTGTGGTTCGGAGACGGACCATATGTGGAGCGTGCGCTGGAGCTTAAGATGCTTTATCAGCCACTTACCAAGGCTCAGGAGGAAAAGTACAGACGATTCAAGGCAGAGAAGGAAAAGCCGGCTAAGATAAAGGATGAGGCTGAGGTCACTGAGATAGGTGCCATGGAGATGGTAAAGGGCGGAGAGATAGTGCATGATGACGTAACTATTCCGCAGATTACTGTAAATCAGGAGAAGTTCAATACTGTAAATTTACAGCAGGAGATTGCCAAGGGTATGCAGCAGATCATGGAGGCCAAGGGCAAGAATGAAGTTGCTGATACGATGGATACCATCAAAAAGATAGTTGAGGATATTCCTTATCTCAAGCTCGAAAAGGAGCAGGAAGAGTATGTACAGCAGCCGGAAGAGACAGAGCATATCGCTACAGATGAAGAGATAGATGGTTCACTTAAGTTGAATTTCAAGGAGCTTTTGGGTGAAGACGCTGACGGACAGATGTCTATGGTCATGAGTGAAAAGACTCAGCTTGAGCATCAGATTACAGGACAGATGTCTATACAGGATGTGCTTGAAGAATGGGAAAAGACCAGACATGCGGCTGAAATTGCACTTAAAGAGGCTGAGCAGCAGAAACTTGAGTCAGCTAAGGCAAGAGCACTTCAGGAGGCAGGAGACATCATGGAGAGACTAAATGATGTCATTCCAAAGCTGGATGCAGGTGTCACTCCGAAGGAACTTCTTGAGGAGGAGTATTTGAAGGTCCCGGTTGATATTATAGAGCAGAAAGCTGCCGTGAAGGAGCTTTATGCAGAGGAGACTGTGGATGAAGTACAGGAGCCGCAGGAAGCACCGGAAGAGGCTATAGACGAAGTGCAGGAGTCACAGGAAGCACCGGAGGATACTATAGACGAAGTACAGGAGTCACAGGAAGCACCGGAAGAAGCTATAGAAGAAGTGCAGGAGTCACGGGAAGTACCGGAAGAGGCTGCAGATGAAGCCAGGGAACCGGTTGGAGAGCCGGAGGATATAATTATGGCAGAGGAGTCTGAGAAAGACGAGATACTCATGCAGCCGACTACCATGATGCCTGAAATAACAGATGATATGTTAAATGTCGATGATGATACATCAGATGATGAGACTTCACAGGAGAAAGAAAACGTTTCTGAGAAGAGAGATTTTGATCATGTGACATCATTTATCGAGCAGGAAATAGCCAAGATGACAGCAAAAAATCCGGGACTGGAGAAGAAGCTGGATATGGCTAAGACAAGAAAAATGCCGGATATTTCATTGCCGGAGGATTTAGACAGCGAAGAAGATGACTCGAAATTGAAAGAAACAAAACATATAAAAGAGCTTACAAGCGAACAGAAAGCTATATTTTCATATTTCATACCGGTAAAGGGTATGGAGGATCAGATCTGCAAGGCATATAATGCAGTGCTTGATCATTTCAACAGGAAAGAAAACGCATCCACAGGCAACCTCATTATACAGGGAGAGCAGGGTTGCGGAAAGACAATGCTTGCTACAAGCTTTATAAAGGTATTACAAAAAGATGGTGAACAGCTTACAGGAAAGATGGGCAAGATTGATGCTGCCGCACTCAATAAAAAGGATGTGCAGCAGGTAGTCAGAAAGATAACAGGAGGCTGTCTCATCATAGAAAGAGCCGGTGATATCGACCGCAGCATAGCTGCCCAGCTATCATTTTTGATGGAGCATGATATTACAGGAACACTCTATATACTTGAGGATACATCAAAGGGTATAAAGAAGGCTCTCTCAATGGATGAGGGCTTTGCATCCAAGTTCACGGAAAAGATATCGGTTCCTATTTTTACAAATGATGAACTCGTATTGTTTGCCAAATCGTACTCTGCAGAGCTTGGGTACAAGATAGATGAGATGGCTATTCTGGCATTGCATAACAGAATCAGCAATATTGAGAGGATAGACCAGGCTACCACTCTGACAGAGGTCAAGGATATAATTGACGAGGCCATAGACAGGGAGGCTCACAGCGGACTTAAGAAGGCTATAAGTATTCTGACAGCCAGGCGATATACAGATGATGACCGAATTGTACTCAAAGAGGATCATTTCAGGGAAAAATAAATACTTATGGGGGGTATATATATGTGTAATTTTACAGCAATGGATTGTTACCTGTTTGGTCAGGCAACACACTATGATATCTACAAGAAGATGGGTGCTCACTTAGCTGAGCGTAAAGGAAAAAAAGGAGTGTGCTTTGACGTCTGGGCGCCACATGCGAGGGAAGTATACGTGTTTGGTGAGTTTAACGACTGGAATGAGACCAGTCATGAGATGAAGCGTGTAGAGCCGGAAACCATGGGAGTGTATGAGCTTTTTGTACCGGGAGCGCAAAAGGGTCAGATGTATAAGTTTATTATAGTCACTGAACAGGGTGATAAGCTGTACAAGGCGGATCCATACGCAAACTACGCAGAGCTTCGTCCGGGAACAGCGTCAATCATCACAGATATCGAGCACTTCACATGGACTGACAAAGAGTGGATGGATAAGAGAGCAGCAAAGTCAGATGCTGATGTATATTCTTCACCTATGGCTATATATGAGTGTCATCCGGGCTCATGGATGAGACATCCGGGCAGGGATGATGAGGGCTTTTATACATACAGGGAGCTTGCAAAATCACTCATATCCTATGTGAAAACTATGGGATATACACATATTGAGCTTATGGGTATTTCAGAGTATCCGTTTGATGGCTCATGGGGATATCAGGTGACAGGCTACTATGCACCTACATCGAGGTATGGAGAGCCTGAGGATTTTGCATACTTTGTTGATCAGTGCCATAAAAATAATATCGGAGTAATCCTCGACTGGGTACCTGCACATTTCCCAAAGGATGCGCATGGACTTGCCAATTTCGACGGAACAGCCACATATGAGTATGCAGACCCAAGAAAGGGAGAGCATCCCGACTGGGGCACAAAGATATTTGACTACGGCAAGAATGAAGTAAAGAACTTCCTTATCGGAAGTGCACTTATGTGGATAGAAAATTACCACGTAGACGGACTCCGTGTGGATGCAGTTGCGTCAATGCTTTATCTTGACTATGGAAAGAACGACGGACAGTGGGTGCCAAACAAGTTTGGAGGAAATAAGAACCTCGAGGCAGTAGAGTTTTTCAAGCATATCAATACACTCATACTTGGAAGAAATCACGGAACTGTAATGATAGCCGAAGAGTCTACCGCATGGCCAAAGGTAACAGGCAAGGTAGAGGAAGACGGACTGAACTTCAGCTACAAATGGAACATGGGATGGATGCATGACTTCCTTGATTATATGAAGCTGGATCCATATTTCCGTAAAAATAACCACAACAAGATGACATTTGCGATGAGCTATAATGAGAGTGAGAAATATATTCTGGTACTGTCACATGATGAGGTGGTACATCTGAAGTGTTCTATGCTCAACAAAATGCCGGGCTTAGAAGGGGATAAATTCAAGAACCTCATGGCAGGATATGCATTTATGATGGGACACTGTGGAAAGAAGCTTCTTTTCATGGGACAGGAGTTTGCACAGAAGCAGGAGTGGAGTGAGGAAAGAGAACTCGACTGGTATCTGCTTGAGAATCCGGAGCATAAAAAGATCCAGAACTGGGTAAAGGAGCTGCTTCACCTCTATAGGAGAAACCGCTGTCTGTATGAGCTGGATTCAAGCTGGGAAGGCTTTGAATGGATAAATGCAAACGATGCAGACAGAAGCATCTTCAGCTTTATCAGAAAGAGCAAGGATGGCAAGAATAATATGCTCTTTGTCATCAATTTCACACCGGTAGAGAGACCTGATTACAGAGTCGGAGTGCCAAAGCGCAAGACATATCAGCTTGTTTTAGATAGTGAGGATCCTAAGTTTACAGGCAAAACGGTACAAGAGCCTGTAAAGAAGGCTGCAAAGGGCAGAGGCAAGGCAGCAAAACAGTCATATAAGAAGCTGGACTATAAGGCAGTCAAATCAGAGTGTGACGGCAGACCATTTTCATTTGCTTATCCACTTGCGCCTTACGGAGTTGCTGTATTTAAATACTAATATACCGGTAAATAGCAGGGTAAAGGACCGCGCCAATTTAGGGCGCGGTCTTTATTTTTGAGTATTATATGTCGATATATAATAAAAAGATAACTATTCAGAACCACCCCCTCACATATGAGAAAAAAATATCCATAAATAAAGGCTGCAGAGATGGTATATATGCAGGGCACGGAGCAGGAAATATGCAGATAGAGAATTTGATTAATAAAAGCACAGATACGAAAAATACGGACACAAAAACCATAAATGACATGACAGCGGGTATGCGTGTGTCAGACTACATAAAGACAGACAGCAGTGACAATATGTCAAAAAAGGCGGCTGTTGTCGGTTCGTCAAACTCTGTTGATATGTCGGATACGATATATGCAAGACCACAGGCTAAAAATGAAGCCGGGAACAGCGATGACACAGATATGGCAGAAAATCTGCTAAATGATATGAATCAGACCTCAGAAAACAGGCGAAATGATATGATTGTCACTGCAAGCACTACCACGAGTGATGATTACAAAGCTGCAAAGGATGACGGCTACGATGTCATTGTCACTGAGACCGATAAGATAAAAGCAGTGCTGGCAAAGGCAGGTGTAGATATATCCATATATGGAGATGATCTGAGCATGGAGCAGCTTACAGACATCACGGGAAGCCAGACTGAAGCGGCCATGCTTGTCAATCAGATGAAAGCATATGATATTCCTGCTACAGATGACAATATAAAGGCAGGTACAGATGCCATAGACCGGGCAAAGAGCCTTACAAATATATCCAATGAGACAAAGGCATATCTGGTCAGAAATAACATGAATCCGACGGTTTCCAATGTATACAAGGCTACGTACAGCAGCAGTCAGGTACAAGATTACAGGCAGAAAACCAAAATGACGGAGATATCAGATGAGCTGTTTGAGGAGCTTAAGCCACAGCTTAAACAGATATTAGAGGAAGCTCATATAGACAGTAGTGATGAGAATCTGAATCAGTGCAGATGGCTGATAGATGAAGATATAGCCGTTACACCTGACAATGTGCTGCTTGCGAATCAGGTAGACTGCATCAACGCAGCAGAAGAAAATGTGAGCAGTGATTTTTATGCAAGGGCAGTGACAGAAGCACTGGCCATGGGAAAAAAGGCTGCTGATGCCACTATGTCACAAGATGGTCTGACATTTGACATGGCAAAGAAAGCCTGTGATGTATTAGGTGAGGCGACCGCAGATGACATTGTCACATTAGAGTCAGATAACATACCTGTCACGATAGAGAATCTGTCAAAGCTTATAGCTGCAAGGGGCAAGGATAGTGCAGCATCGCAAGTCTCAGCGAATAAAGCTGCGGATAATCAGATTACAGACAGCCGGGAAGCAAGGCTTGTGACAGCTCAAAGAAAGCTTGAGGAAGCGAGACTTTCCATGACAGCAGAAGCCAACCTTTCACTCATAAAAAAAGGAGTTTCAATAGACACAGAGCCTATTGAACGTGTAGTGGAGCTGCTTAAGCAGCAGGAAAATAAATACTACGGAGCGCTGTTTGGTGAGAGCAGTGTAGAGGCATCTGATGATAGGGTACGTATGTACAATAATGTCTGTGATATTTTCAATCAGATGAAGCAGCAGCCGGCGTATGTACTGACCCTGGAATCCGCTGATGACACTGTGTATGAGCTGTATACAGCAGGCAAAGCAATGAAGCAGTCATTAGAAGCAGCAGCCTCAGGATATGAGACTCTTATGACATCACCGCGGGCAGATATGGGAGATAGTATGTCAAAAGCATTTCAGAATGTGGATGATATACTTAAAGAACTTCAGATAGATACATCTGAAAGCAATCGCAGGGCTGTGCGGATACTTGCGTACAATAGTACCGACATCACAGAGGACAATATAAAGCAGATAAAGTCTGTAGATGAGCAGGTGCAGAGAGCATTCAGCGATATGACACCGGCGGTGACGATTGAGATGATAAAAAGAGGCATATCACCGCTTGATATGAGCATGAGTGACATAAGTGACACTGCCAGACGGATAAAATCAGAAAATCCTGACGAAAGGGATGAGAAATTCAGCGAGTTTCTCTGGAAGCTTGAAAAGAAAAATGAAATCTCAGAGGAGGAAAGAGACTCATATATAGGCATATACAGGCTTATTTCACAGGTGGAGCAGTCAGATGGTGCTGTGATAGGCTCACTTGTTAATCAGGGAGCAGATATTACAATGAAAAATCTGCTTACAGCGGTCCGGGTACGAGGAAAGAGTGCCATGGACTATAAGGTGGACGATACCTTTGCCGGAGTGGACAGTGTAAGCAGGGGCATTAAAATTGACTCACAGATAGAAAGCGCATATCATACAAACTGCCTAAGGGATGTGCTTGATACACTTTCACCTGAGAAAATGGAGTTTGTGCAGTATGACAGCTGGCTTGATATGACTCCGGAGCAGTTAAGGCAGGCTGTATATGAGGCCAACGAGGATAACGCACTGTCAGAGCAATATGCCACAGAACAGCTAAGACAGTTCAATCAGGCAGTTTCGGTGCCTGAGAACGTATATGCTTTTCTGGAGAAATATGATGTAAAAACAACCGCAGTAAACCTCATGGCTGCGTCACGGCTAATGAAAAATCCGTCAGAGGCAGTAAGAAATCTCTGGGAGCGTGGAGACAGTGCTACGGCAAGGGCTCTTTTGGATGAGACTCTCAGACGGTTTTCTGAGTCGGTCAAAAATCCAAAGGAGCTTGCGCAGGCGCAGGAAACGCTGGCTGATACAGCAGAGCATGTTATGGATTCGATGATTATAGAGGATAGGCACACAGGTTCAATAGACCTCAGACAGATGAAGCTATTATGCAGTCAGCTAAGGATAGCTTCAAATATGTCGAGACAGGAAAACTATATTGTACCAATAGAGACTGCAGACGGGGTCACAGGTATGAAGCTTCGCATAGTAAGAGGTGAAGATAAAAAGGGACTGGTTGACATATTCCTTGAGGATAAAAAATGCGGCAGGGTAGCTGCATATTTTGAGGCAAAGGAAAACTCAGTATCTGCTATGATAGTCACAGACGATGAGCAGACTAAAAAGCTGTTTGAAGACAATATCACTATGTTTGAGGCAGGAATAAGTGATGGTGAACAGCGTGTGCGCATAGATGTGGCACTGGAGCATGATATATCTGCAAAAGAGTCTAAGATGTCAGATATGAAATCGAATACTGAGTCAGATAATGAGACTAAAAAGCAGCTTGATGGCAGTGAAAGTGTCCAGACAACCAGACTATATCACATCGCAGAGCAGTTTATTGTAAATGTCCAGAGGGTGATTGCGCAAGATAGTCTGTAACACCGATATATATTGCATGTGCCAGGTCATCCTGATAGTTTTTGTCAGTAAGAAGAAGTGTCTCAGCAGGATTACTCAAGAATCCACATTCTACGATTACGGTCGGGGATGTGGATTTTTTAAGTATAAAGTATTCTTTATTGGGCTTAATGCTTCGTGGCTTTGCGACACAAAGAGAAGTGTTTAAAGCTCCAAGAACAGAGGATGCGAGCTCTTTTCCTGCATCAGAGGCTTCATAATAGAATACCTGTGGACCGCTGCTTGAACTGTCCTCAAAGCTGTTTTGATGGATACTGATGCTGACTGCCACATTGCTTTTAGACATCAGGGCAGTTCTCTTTGTCAGATCATCTGTCTTTGGATGCTTGGAATTATCCGGGGCGAGGTCACAGTCGGTGGTTCTGGTCATGACAACAGTAAAGCCTCTGTTTTCAAACAGCTGTTTAAGAGCCATTGCAATACTCAGGTTGACATCCTTTTCCATGACGCCGGAGGTGGAAATCTTACCGGGATCACTTCCACCAT
>OHJU01001282.1_pt1 | contig 11565 bp, 6 predicted proteins | sample 1568711 | NCBI WGS metagenome assembly OHJU01 (sample SAMEA3879574, study PRJEB24766) | human gut metagenome | biome: human-associated habitat; feature: feces | place: USA | collected 1985/1987 | reverse complement strand
CTAGGAACTAATCTAGGCTATCTTTACGAAAATGTAGTTGCACAGCTTTTAACGTGTAATGGCAACGAATTATTTTACTATACTTTTTTTAATGAAAGTTCACGCCATAATTACGAAATAGATTTTCTTATTGCCAAAAAAAATAAGGTTTGCCCTATTGAAGTAAAATCCAGTGGCTATAAAACCCATAAGTCACTGGATGAATTTTCAATAAAATTTTCAAACCGTATTCTTCAAAAATATCTCGTATATACAAAGGATTTCTCAAAAGACAAAGACATACTCTGTCTGCCTGCTTACATGATTTCGTTTTTGTAAGAAGAATACTTTTTAATACACACACTTATATGGAGGATTAAGACATGAAATTTATATCGTGGAATGTAAATGGACTGCGCGCATGCGTCCAGAAAGGTTTCCTTGATTTTTTTAACAGTATAGATGCGGATTTCTTTTGTATACAGGAGTCCAAGCTACAGGCGGGACAGATTGACCTTGACCTGCCGGGCTATCACCAGTACTGGAATTACGCCGAGAAAAAAGGCTATTCCGGCACAGCCATTTTCGCCAAAAACAAGGCATTATCAGTGTCTTACGGCATAGGCATTGAGGAGCATGATAGGGAAGGACGTGTCATCACACTCGAATATGACAATTTCTATCTCGTAACCTGCTATACTCCAAACTCACAGAATGAGCTGAAAAGGCTGCCGTACCGTATGCAGTGGGAGGATGATTTCCGTGAATACCTTAAGACTCTCGATGCCAAAAAGCCTGTCGTACTGTGCGGTGATCTGAATGTCGCACACAATGAGATCGACCTGAAAAATCCAAAAACAAACCGCAAGAATGCAGGTTTTTCAGACGAGGAACGTGCTAAAATGACAGAGCTTTTAGGTTCCGGTTTTACCGATACCTTCAGATATTTTTATCCGGATGCCGAGGGTATATATTCCTGGTGGTCATACCGTTTTAAGGCTCGCGAGAAGAACGCAGGCTGGCGTATCGACTACTTTATCACATCAAAGCGCATCAATGATAAGCTGCAAAAGGCAGCAATCCATACCGATGTGCTCGGTTCAGACCACTGCCCTGTTGAGGTTGATATTGAATTTTAAATTTAAGGTTATGTATTTTTACAATCCCTTATGCAACACTTTCTTCTCGAGCTTATCCCCATCCAGTGTATACTCAACAGCATTATACGCACCGTTTCTGTATGCAAACGTCTCATTGTCATCCTGATAATGCACGAAGCTGCCCTTGCCCGGATATGTCAGTATGCTGATCTTATCCTCTGTAATGTCCTCTGTAGAGCGGATTTCTCCGTCTGCAACAGGGATAATGGCTCCTGCTTTTATGAAGACCGGCACTTTATCCAGTGGTGCATCTGCTAAAATATATCTGCCGCCACTGTATTTTTCGCCTGTGTAGTAATCATACCAGTCGCCGTCAGGCAGATAAACCTCTCTTGCCTCCTTGCCCGGTGCGATCACAGGTGCAACCAGTACAAAGCTTCCGAGCATATATTCATCGGAAATATTTCTCACATGCTTATCTGCAGGATACTCGTATACGAGCGGGCGCACGATAGGTGCTCCTGTCTTTTCACACTCATGTGCCAGATCATAGATATATGGGATAAATCTGTATCTGAGCTTTACTGTCTTTCTGACTGCATCTATCGTAGTCTCGTCAAACTGCCAAGGCTCCTGTCTGCGTGTTCCCATCGCTGAATGATTTCTGAAAAACGGCACAAATACTGCTGCCTCATAAAATCTGACAAGAAGCTCCGGTGTAGTATCACTTCCGAAACCGCCTATATCGCTGCCACACATGGCAAGTCCGCTGACTGACAGATTGCACACCTGCTCGAGTGAAAGTGCTATATGCGCCCAGATGCTGTGATTGTCTCCGGTCCAGCCACCGCAGTATGCAGCCCTGGTAAGTACAAACGGACGTTTTCCACCATCATTTTTCGCAAGTCCCTCATATGTGGCTTTTGCCATAAAATGTCCGTAAATATTATGAACCTTTTCATGTGCTCCATACTCAAACTGCACATCATCCGGCAGTGGTCCGTTGAAGCTTGCAGGCTCATTCATATCATTCCATATGCCACTGATACCGTGCTCGAGAAGTATCTTTGTCTTGTCTCCCCACCAGCTTCTGACGCTTTGCTTTGTGAAGTCCGGAAATACCGATGTTCCCGGCCAGACAGCATTTTCATATACACTGCCATCTGTATCATGTGCAAATGCATCCATCTCCATACCCTCTTTGTACATGAAGTAGTCCTCATCCTTTTTCACCCCCGGGTCAATGATGGATATGAGCTTTACACCCCTGTCAGCAAGCTTCTCTGAAAGGCCCTTTACATCCGGGAATTTCTTGTCATCAAAGGTGAATACCCTGTAGCCGTTCATGTAATCGATATCCATATGTATCACATCGCATGGGATATCAAGCTCGCGGAATTTGTCAGCTATATCAAGCACCTCATCCTGTGTGTAATAGCCCCAGCGGCTCTGATGGCTGCCGTATATCCATCTCTGATAAAGCGGTGTGGTGCCTGTCAGTGATGTATAAAGTCCTACCACCTCTGCCATATCATTTCCCGGCATAAAATAGTAGTCCAGCTCGCCCTTCTCATGCTCGACGAAATAGTAATCTGTGTTTTCATAACCGAAATCAAAGGTTGTCTTGTAGGTATTATCCGCAAAAATTCCATAGCAATATTCATCGCCCAACACGATAAAAAACGGTATGGATTTGTACAGCGATTTGAAGCTGTCCACATGTGGCGCAGGATCATCTGTGTTCCAGTTTACATATGAATATCCACGCTTGTTGAGGCATCCCGGCTTATCTCCCAGACCGTAAATAGCATCATCCTTTCCAAGCTTTTTGATGATGGTAACAGCGTCAGTTTTTTCTTCATCTTTTCCGACAGTATGTCCCTCAAGCTCTGCGATGGCAAGATCCTCGTACGGATTCTTCTCACTCTTTTTGCGTGCTTTTTCATAATCTGAAAGCACAAGCTTCCCTTTGTAATAAATATCAAGCTTCTCGTTATCCTTCACATTTACAGTAATATCCCTTGCACTTATGACTGCTTTAACCGCTGCATCGCTTACACCGGCTTCTGCTGCGGTACTCTTGGCATCAGACGTATCCTTGCAGGTTATGTCCGGTGTGGCAGCCTTCGGAATAAAGTCCTCTTCTATTGCAACACTTTCGATGCCGTGTTTTTGTGCAACATGCACTATGTTGTTTTCAAATATGGTAACAAACAGACTGCCGTTCTCGTAGATCAGCTCTGCTGTGTTGTCCTGTATTTTACAGTTCTTATATGAATTTCCCATTGCATAATCCTCCCTTGAATTATATAGTTTCTCCTGATGTTTCTTATAAAAATACTTCTGTTTACTATAATAGTATCATCAATTTTAATTTTTACAACAAAGAAAGTCACCGGTCACACCTAGTATGACCGGTGACTGCCTCAGGCTGTAAGTATCTCTGTCAATACACCATACAGCTCTGTATCAAGCTCCTTTGCCTTGAGCTCTGATAAAATCACTGTTGTTTTCTTTCCCGATGTAATAAGACCGTAGATTTCATCCTTTAGCACAAAGCCTATCTCTGCCTGATTCAGGAAATCAAAGCATCTTTTTTCGATTTGATTATCAAGCGCTACTGTGTCTTTCGATATTGCAACGCTTATTTTGCTCGCTGTCGATGCATTTACAGTAACGATGAGCTTTCTGTTTTCTTTATCATATTTATTCTTTGCCAATACCTCTTTACCATCCACAGATACCTTTACCTTATCGGCTGCTGTCTCGGTTCTTCTTTCAAAGACAAGCTTATAGGTTCTGTTGTCAGGTATTAATGATGTATCTCCATCTGCCGGAGAAATGACAAACATATCTTTATCCGCAGAATATTTCATAGCTGTGGTCACACATCTGCCATCCACATATCCGCAGGATTCATTGTCATCCTCGTATAGCTCAAACTCACCATCAGCCTCCGGGAATACCCTGACACATAATACATCAGGATTTTTGATAACAGATCTTGCATCAAGCTCATCAGCATCTGCACACACAAGTATGCCTCCCGCCTTCGAAAACACCGGTATGCTGCTCAAATCCCTGTAAACCTCCAGCATTCTTCCACCATCATAGCGCATGCCTGTATAGATATCATACCAGATGCCCTCCGGGAACCATACTTTGGTTTTTGCCACATTAAGTCCCTTAATACGTGGAGTTGTAACAGGCGCTGCCATAAGCTGGCTGCCAAAGAAATACTGATTCTTTACCTCATAAGCCTCTGCATTTTCAGGATACTCATAATACATAGGCTCAATCAGCGGCATATTCTCAGCATAGCTGCGATAATTCATGGTATACAGATACGGAATCATACAATGCCTCTGTCTGAGTGCTGCCTCCATCGCTTCCTCAGTCTCTTTTTTAAATCGCCACGGCTCCTTGCCGTTAAATTCGCTGCATGAGCTGTGCAGACGCATTATCGGAGAGAATATACCATATTGTGTCCATCTGGCTGTCAGCTCATCATCCTTGTAGCCAAGCATATGTCCGCCAATATCATGGCTCCACCATCCATATCCGATGTTTGTCGCTGTCGTTGTAAAATACGGTTGAAAATCAAGCGACTCCCATGTAATATGTGTATCTCCCGAAAATCCAATCGGATATCTATGGCTTCCCGGACCTGCATAGCGCGAAAATGTCATTGGACGCCTGCCGTCTCTTTTATTATCGAGATAATGAAAATGATTAAAAATCCATAGCGGATCCAATCCTTCAACCTTGCAATTGCTGCCCTGCTGCCAGTCAATCCACCAGAAGTCCACACCTTCAGCCTCTCTCGGATGATGAAGATACTTAAAATATGCATCCATAAACTTTGGGCTTGCCGGATCACATACAACCGGGTCCTCATTTTCATAGTCCACGCCCATTTCCTTTGCCATATCAACATACATTTCTTCACAGCCCTGCACACCATCCGCAGGGTGTACGTTCAGGGTAGTATGCATTCCTCTGTCATGGAGCTTTCCAAGAAAGCGCTTCGGATCCGGGAAAAGCTTTTTGTTCCAGGTATATCCTGTCCAGCCGCTTCCGTATTTAGGGTCCACATCAACCTGATGCCAGTCCATATCTATTACTGCTACCGTGAATGGGATATTCTTTTCATCGAATTTGTCCATCAGCTCCATATAGCTTTCTTCTGAGTATTTATAATATCTGCTCCACCAGTTTCCCAGTGCATATCGCGGAAGCATCGGAGTCTTGCCGCAAAGCCTGTAAAAATCATTGAGCGCCTGTTTATAATCATGTCCGTATCCAAAGAAATACAAATCAGACACACCTTTTTTTCTTGGCTCAATCCATCCATCGTCAAGTAAAATCTGTGATTTACTGTCATCAAGAATTGAATATCCAAAGCGTGAAACGACACCGTGTCCAAGCTCAACCTCTCCGTTTACGTCATCAAGTGTACGCGCTGTACCCTGCAAATCATGCACCTTCTCGCCATAATGCCAGATGCTGTGATATGCGCTCAGGTTTCCCTTAATCTGTATACTCAGTCCGTGTGATGAGAACTCCTTCTCATTATATATCAGGTGCAGCATTGATGTATGAACCTCAATTCCATCAGCGTTACGCACCACATGATAGCCGGTCTTTGGAAAATCCCTGAACAATACTGTCTGTGTTGCCCTATCCTCGAATACGCCATCTTCACTGTATTCCAGACGGACAAGCGCCTCTGTCAGGAATGTAATCCTGTATTTTTCACCTATTATCATATTGTCCGATAATGCCACCGGACTTGTCTTTACTCTGTATATTTCCTGCATGAAATACTCCCTCTCATATAAATTACGTTATCCCTTGACAGCTGATGCCGCAATTCAATATTCTCTTTTTGTTCAAATCAGTTTAGCGCTAAATCCGATCTACTTCCTGCGCACACGCTTGTTTTCATACATTTTCTCATTATCTTGTCAAATCCTTTACCCACTTGTATTTTTTAAAATGTATGAGTGTCCACGGTATCTTTCCAACCTCATCCACGCAGGTGCACGCATATACCACAACCACCGGCCAGTTCAAAAAATATGTGCCTGCAACTGCAAGCGGTATTGCTATGCCCCACATCGTAACAGCAAGAGAGTACATATCAAACATCGTATCTCCTCCCGAACCAAAGACACCGTTTATGATGATTTCATTTACCGATCGTCCAATCATGTAGAAAGCAAGTACACCGAATAACTGCTTCAGATACTCTGCAGCCTGCGGTGTGAGCTTTACAAAATGTAAAATCACCGGTGCTGAAACCGCCATAAGCACTGTCATAACAGCTCCACACAAAAATGACAGCTTTGCCATTCTGATGCCATATGCTTTTCCACGCTTTAAATTTCCTGCGCCAAGCTCATTTCCTATCATAATGCCTGCTGCACTTGATATACCTGCACTGAGACAGCAAATGATATCACGCACAACCGCTGCGACGGAGTTGGCCGCTGCTGCGTCTGTTCCCATGTGTCCCATAAATGTAGAGTACGATGTAAAGCCTATTCCCCATACAAGGCTTGCTCCGAGAATCGGTCCGGAGCACTTCATAAAATCTGCTGACAGCTCCTTGTTCCTTGCAAAAAGCCCCCGGATTTTAAGCCTGATATATCCCGGTCTGTACGAAAATGTGATTGAAAGCATAAGCTCCACTACTCTTGATATGAGTGTGGCAAGTGCCGCTCCCCTCACATTCATGCTCTCGATGCCAAATGCACCATAGATAAATATGGCATTGAGCATTATGTTTATAAGCACTGTAATTGAGCTGACTGCCGCCGCAGTACCCGCGTGCTCTGATATCTTCATCATGACTATATAACACTGCGAAAAACCTGTTAATAAATATGAAAAAGAAGCTATTTTCAGATAGCTTACACCATAATCTATAAGCACCGGCTCGTTTGTGAAAATAAGCATCAGATATCGTGGAAAAATTGCACATGCCACGAAAAACAGCACCGATACTATGCCACATATCCTGATTGCAAGAGCGAATATGTCATCGAGCGCCTTTATGTCCTGCTTGCCCCAATACTGTGCTCCGAGTATTGCAAGCCCTGCTGTAGCTGCTGATAGAAACATGTTCTGGATGAACTGTATCTGTGTGGCAAGCGAAACCGCTGACATATAGTTCTGGTCCAGTCCTCCGAGCATGAAAGCATCAGCCACCGCCACCAGCGCCAGCATCAGATTCTGCACCATTATAGGAACCATGAGTGTCCACAGCTTTTTGTAAAAATGTGTATCAAATTCTATTGTTTTCATAAGTAAATTTTACCTCTATATATAAATCTCTAAAGGTTTGCAAGTATCCGTGTCCATGCTTCGCATAACCTTTCAAATGACCATGCCGCATTTGCAGGGCTTGTGGACGGCAATGTAACTGCCTCCATTCCTGTCAGAGGAAGCTGATATTTCTTATAAAGCGCCCCTGCTTTATTTCCGTTTGCATATATCTGTTTTATATCGGATGTTTCAAGGATTTTCCTTATATCCGTTGGTGTTACATTTCTGATACTGCTGTCGCTCGAACCCCTGATGTCACAGCTTTGTATCACATCCCATATAGCTATATGATTTTTAAACAGCATATATTTTTTCTCATCTATCGTCTCCGGCACCGGTTCATCCAACAGATACGCAAGCAGCTTCCAGAAACGGTTCTGCTTGTGTCCGTAATAGAAATTGTTTTCCCTGGATTTTACGGATGGAAGCGTTCCGAGGATGAGGATTCGGCTGTTTTCGTCATAGACAGGCTTAAAGGAGTGGGTTATGTGCTCGTATTCCATTAGCCTTTATCACCTCTTATCATCTTTTAAATGCTCTCCTGATTTTGTATAGTAATCATTATACCTTATAGCTGATACTTTTACGAGTCAATTAAATGATTTTTCTCATAAAAAAACTCACAATCGTTTTTTCGATTGTGAGTTTGCACATCTGCTAAACACATTATGTATGAGTAATCTGATTTCATCAGCTCAGCTCAATCTCATACGCTCCGGCTTCAAAATCCACCGTTAGAAGCGCATATGCTTCACCGTTATCATAGCGGATTGAAAGCTTTGGTCCTTCTCCTGCTACTGTGATGACAGCTCCCTTCTCAAATGCCTTATGGGTGTTTCTCATGCGAAGCAGCTCAAGCTGCTTTGCAACAACATCCTTTTTTAGCGCCTCCTCAATATCGGAAGCACTGAGGTTTGTCCTGTTGATTTCCTTATGTCCTGATTCCCCTGCACGTCTTACCGCCTCATGGTCATTTTTGCCTGCAAAGAGGTCCAGATACCATACCTGCGGCTTGCCCGGCATGAACATCTGAATAGCACGGGCCAGAAGCATTTTGCTGTCAGACTCACCAAGCGCACTGTAATATGTGGCATTGACCTGATAATATATATTCTTCTGTCCGTGAAGATTTTTGACCATGCCGCCACGAGATACAATCAAATCTATAAGCGAGCGAATATCGTCCTCCGGAAGCAGACCCTTTAAGTCCAGAAGAGGTATGCCGTCATGGCAGCCAAGCATATTGACTGTTGAGATTTTATCTTCCACAATCTCACGCGCCCATTTCGCCAGATAATCTGCTCTCCTGTTCTCAATCGCATCAATTATCAGTCCCGGTAAAAAGAAATCATATGTGGCATAGCCCTTATCTGCAAGAGTTTTGTATATTTTTTCCTCATATGCCGCGTGTATTTCAGGCAGCAGAGTCAGTCCAAGCGGTGCTGCAAGCTCGTGAATCTGCTGTAGAAATTCCCAGGTCTCAGGATCATTCAGGAAATTCTTTTTTCCCGGTGCCTTAGGCGCATAGGCAAATGCATCGAGTCTCACGATAGCCGCACCGTAGGATGCTATTTTTTTAAGTGTTTCTCGATAGAAATCCCACACCTTTTCGGACTTTATATTTAAATCCATCTGTCCCAGATATTCTCTGCCATGCACCTCCTGGTAAAATGTGTTCCAGTATGGCACCCTTCGTCCATCCGGAAACTCAACCATGAGAATCGGAAGCCCCGGCTTTCTGAAAAACATCTGCTTTAAGCATGACTCATCAGGCTGTATGTAGCCCTCGTCCGTCATGACTCCATGACCTTCCCAGAACTTGTTCCAGTCTATGAAAAAATCCCGGTACTCCGACTCATCGCCCTTTTCCACAAGATCCTTGAACTGTGGTGACTGTGCTGAAGCATGATTTAAAATAAAGTCAAGCTTTAAGTCAATCCCCAGCTCCTTCAATTGCGATAAATCCTCTATTGTCGCAAGCTCCTCATTCAGATTGTAGTCCACGACCGAAAATCCGCGGTCCAAATCCGAATGATACAGGCTTGGCAGAATATAAAATGATGAAAATGTGTCCTGCATTTCCTTCTTTTTGAGCAGCGCTGCGATATCGGAAAGCTTACCGCCCAGACTGTCAGGATATGCATTAAGCATAGGTTTATTGTTCATAGACTTTGCCATCCTTTCCAACTACGATACGCGCATTTTTCCCCTGCAAATCAAGCTTTTCCTGCTCCAACTCTACCACGCGGCATATGAAAGGGCTTGCGGCGTTTTCGTCACGTCCTCTCTTAATGCGGCGCGCCTTAGTCTCCTCAGGCGAACTCTCCAAAAATACAGGTATATCAACACCCTTAAGGTATTCGCTTCCTCCATGGGTCCACTCCAGGATGAGCACTTTAATTCCTGTGAAATCAGTCTCGTCATATGAGATATCACCGTCCTCGCGGCCCATATGCTTTATCTCAATTATATCTTTTCCTTCCTTAAACTCTGAAAGCTCCTTGTTAATCCTGTCAAAGTCAATCTCCTTAGGTGTTCCAAGATATCCACGTAAGCCATCCTCGCCGGACTCGTTATACACATTAAGGCGTTCTTCGTCGTTTCTCATCGGGATACGGTGTGGATAATTGTCCCCGGTCAGCACATAGCAGGCTGTATTATCGTTAAGGAAATACTGCTGCAGGGCTGCTGCAATCGTTGTCTTTCCTGAGCCTGAGCCGCCGTAGATGCTTATTACAATACGGTTATCAGAAGAACTATCTGCAGTGTCAGCCTCACTTAATTTTAGATTGCCGCACACCTTCTTTATCTCATCATACAGTTTCTTTGCCTCATCAAGCCTGATAAATGAAAACTGATATGCCTCATACTCCTTTGTAGCAAACGGAAGCGGTATTCCTACATTCATCAGTGCTGCACCTGTGTACTGCCTGCCGGTATTTTCCTCAATATATACTGCATCAGACTCCAAGCCTTTAAGCTTCACATAGCAAGTAGCCGCGTTTGCCTCCGCATACAGACGAACCACGCTCACAAGCGCCCTGTCCTTTGTCCTTGAGACAGACATCCAAGCAGCCACCTCATCCTCAAATGGGCTTGTAAGACGCCAGTAGGTGCCCTCATTTATAAGCATCTCATACTTCTTAAAGGTCTTGATCTGCTCTCTGATTTCTTCCTTTTCCTCATCCGACAGAAGGGCCGGATTCAGCTCATAGCCAAAGGTTCCTGCCATGGCTGTGATGCCTCTTGTTTTAAGGCTTGTCACTCTGCCTGTCTGATGATTTGGCACTGCCGATACATGCGCTCCCATGGATGATACCGGATAGAAGAACGATGTGCCATACTGTATTCTTGTACGGTTTATGGCATCTGTATTGTCACTGCACCATATCTGTGGACTGTAGTAGAGCATGCCTGCATCAAATCGTCCACCGCCACCGCTGCAGCCCTCAAGAAGTATATCCGGATATCTTGTCACCAGACGCTCCATAAAATCATACACTCCAAGCACGTAGTCGTATGCAAGATTTCCTGCATACACATCAGCCATGCTTCTGTTCATATCCCACTTCACGTAGTCGATTTTTCCCTGGTCAAACACTGCGCAGATCTGATCGAAAATATTGTCCCTGACTTCTTTTCTCGAAAAATCTAAAATAAGCTGGTTTCTTGAGCGTACAGGAAGCTTTCCCGGAATCTGGATAGCCCAGTCAGGATGCTCTCTGTACAGATTACTGTCCTCATTCACCATCTCAGGCTCAATCCATATTCCAAATTTCACTCCCTGTGCATGCACTCTGTCGATGAGCTCAGAAAGTGTTCCGCCAAGCTTTTTCTCATTCACAAACCAGTCACCGAGTGATGAATTATCATCATCTCTCTTTCCAAACCAGCCGTCATCCATGACCACCATATCTATGCCCAGTGATGCGGCCTCCTTTGCAAGGTCTACTATCGTATCACCGGTAAAATCAAAGTAAGCAGCCTCCCAGCTATTGATGAGCACCGGTCTTACCTCATGTGCAAATCTGCTCCTGCACACATGCTCACTGATGCAGGTGTGGTACTGATGTGAAAGCTGTGAGAAACCGTCTGCCGAGTATGACATAATCACCTCAGGCACTGTAAAGGTCTCTCCTGCCGCAAGCGGATATGA
>OHJU01001270.1_pt1 | contig 11664 bp, 10 predicted proteins | sample 1568711 | NCBI WGS metagenome assembly OHJU01 (sample SAMEA3879574, study PRJEB24766) | human gut metagenome | biome: human-associated habitat; feature: feces | place: USA | collected 1985/1987 | reverse complement strand
CATTCAACGTTTAAAATCCAAGATTTTACAATAAAGGCTACACCTCGGAATAAATCAAACAAGTTTGATTCTTCACTCGGTTTGCACTTCATTTATACCTTTTCGGGTGCAAAGTTAATACAAATATCTCACATTATACCACAAGGGGTATAAATTATTTCGCTATCAGTATTATTATATCAGATAAGGTATAATAAATGAGGTTCAGAACTGCAAATATCAAAGTACCCAAATGCTACTCTACACTTTTTCAAGCGAATAATTCGGTTTCGCTACACTTTTTCCAACGAATCGAATACCCCAAATAATCGGAGCGCAAAAATCTCACCGCAAACCGCAAATATTCCAAGAAAACCACTACTTTTGTATTCAGCAAGCGTTCTGTAACATCCATGCGGAAATCCACTATCATTCAATACCTTGTATCTGATAGCGGACATTCCACAAAAAGGCTGAAAAGAGGCGGTACAACACGTGTATGCAAAACAATGAAATACAACGGTTTGCATTTGTCCCTACATTCTGTGTACTTGTAAAAACAGAGGTTGTACCGATTAAAATGAATAGTCACTGATAATCAGTGATGTAAATATGCTGCATCGGAACTTCTCCAGAATCTCATTGGTAGTGTAATAAAGAACGGTCTGTTTTCTTCCATAACTCCGTTTCTTATAACCGGGTGCATCATCAAACATTTTTTCAATGTCCGACTTGCGGATAATGGTACGCCCACGAAGTTGTAAAGCCCGGATGATTCCGGAAGCCATGTGACGATAGATGGTCGCACGGCTAATACCTAAAAGGGTTGCGGTTTCGGCAGGGGAGAGATACAACTTGCTTCCTACGATACCGACTTTCTGCATGGGCTGCTCATTTTGCCGTTCCTCGTATTCCTGTAACCTCTGCTTCCGCTTCTTCTCTTTGTACGCTTTTTCATTGCACGATTTGCTGCAATAGCGTGTTACCATCGTGTGTGCTATAAATGGTTTGCCGCACCACTGGCATTTTCTTTGGATTTCCATATATTAGTCGCCTTTAATTTCGCCTATTCTGTCTCAATGCGTCTCACAATTTCTCACAGCGTCTCACATCGTGTCCAAGATGTCGCTATGATGAGTGCGAAGTGTTCGCTTAATTGTTCGGCGGTAGAATTATGGTACAAAATAATGCTGGAAATCCGCAACCAGTCAGATTTGGCTGAAAACCATATAAAAAGAAAATCCGCTGGTTATCAGCGACTTTCTTCTAATTGGCTATGGTTGTTTATGGCTGTTTACAAGCCGTTACTTGCCAAATTCAGAAGAAAACACTGTATCGTCGATGCAAATTATACAACATCCCTAAGGTTGAAGAAGGCAATCGTGTGTTCTACAACCGCACCCTTATAGACAAATACTTTGCCGACCTTGCCGAAGAAATCAATCCGGACTGTTATTATACCCCGGAGCAGGTCATGGAAAAGTACGGTATGAGCCGTAATGCCGTTGGCACCTTTGCCCTGCAGCACAATATCCCCCGAATCAACCGCCACCACGAGGTGTATTATTCCCGTGCCCATATAGACGCTATCAAAGAAAAGCAGGACAAATTGAATCCCGACTATTATACCTATGCGGAAATCACCGAGAAATATGGGCTTTCCAAGATTAACATCAGCTACTATGTCAACAAATACGATATAACGAGGTTCAAGCAAGGAAGCCGGACAATGGTGCTACGTTCCGAGTTTGACAAAGTCTATATAGAGCACGTGATGGAACATATACACCCAAGAAACGGGAAAAGAAAAGCGACATGCCGAAAGAGACCTTTGTAATCCCTGAAGGTTATTACTCATCCGATCAAATTGCGGCAACTTACCATATGAACAGGAAAACCATTTGCAAATTATGCCGTGAAAACGACATTCCTAAAATCAGTCATGGTGGGTTCAATTATTACGAGCAACTGTCAGTTGACAGATTCTTCGCCAAATACAAGGCTGCAGACAATATAAAGGAATGGATTAGTACGGAGCAAATGGAGGAAATCTATAGTATGAGCAAAGATGCCAGATGTTCATTTGTACACCGTCATAAAATCCTGTCCCGTGTTGTTTATGGCAAAGTCCAATATTCAAAAGACCATATCGACATCATCAAAAGCGGAGGTTTCGACCAACGGGAAATGTATTACAGCGTAGCCGAAGCAATGGAAAAATATAGTCTCCGCAGGGATGATGTCTACAATTATGCGAGGTATAACAACATCCGAAAAATGCACCAAGGCAAATCCATGTTCCTGTTGAAAGAGGATTTTGACAAGGTGATGGCTGAAAAATCCGGTATCTGAGAATTATCCCGCACAGACAAGAATCATTTTCAGCAATGGCAGTCATCAGCATTGTTTCATTGTATTGGTTTGTAACAAATTAATCACCAATTATAAAAACATATCATTATGCACGAATGTAAAACTGTAACATTGAGGACAAGACCTCTAAAGAAAAACATGTTGTCGTTCTATCTGGATTATTATCCCGGTTATCGTGACAAAGAGAGTATGAAAGTAATCCGTCATGAATCTTTGGGCATCTACATCTATGCCGAACCAAAGAACCAACGGAAACAGAACTTTAATGCCGTCATGTCGGAAAAAGCGGAAGCCATCCGATGCCGACGTTTTGAATCCATCGTAAATGAGCGGTACGATTTCTTTGACAAGAGCAAGATGAAAGGAGATTTTCTTGCCTATTATAAGAAGACACTCCGCAAGCACGACCAGAAATGGGAGTTCGTATATCTGCATTTCTTCAATTTCGTGGGTGGAAAATGTTCATTCGAGGAAATCGATGTGGACTTATGCAACAAGTTCAGAGAGTATCTGCTTAATGCGAAACAACTTAGACGTCCTGAGCGTCCCATATCACGCAATTCAGCTGTGGGCTACTGGTCCACATTCAGAGGATTTCTCAAAATACTCTATCGCAACAAGTTGATTCACTCCAATGTAAATGATTTCTTGGAGAAGATAGAGCCGGAAGATGTTGTGAAAGACTACCTGAGCGTAGATGAACTGTACAGATTGGCAGAAACACCTTGCAAAATACCTGTTCTGAAAACAGCCTCGTTATTCTCTTGTCTGACAAGTCTGATAATCAACGATATTCTCACATTGCGATGGGAGGAAATCGTTGACTTTGCAGCCGGAGGAAAATGCGTCCACACCGTCACTCAAAAGACAAAGACAGAAGATATCATCCCCATTAGTGACGAAGCCTTGCAATTGATTGGTTATTCTCCCGAAAAGACAGGGCTGGTATTCAAAGGATTGAAAAGATGCTGGACGCAATACCCCATGAAAGAGTGGATCCGAGCCGCAGGTATCACCAAAAACATCACCTTCCACTCATATCGAAGGACTTTCGCCACTTTACAGGCTGCTGCCGGAACAGACATCCGAACCATCCAAAGCATCATGGCACACAAGAGCATCACCACAACCCAACGATACATGAAAGTGGTGGATAGCAACAAGCGAAAAGCCAGCAACAAAATTTCCTTGATTCGTAAGGATTAACGGTCATTATTGCCTCTTTTATATGGTTAGAGTATGATTTCTGAGTATGATTCATATTCTAACCATAATTATTTGATAATATCAGTCCAATACCCATTAGTATTTATGGTTATATGGAAATTAGTGCTGAACTTTGCGCCATAAAACTGTAAACAATCACAACTATATGGAGAATAATATACAAGTTCAGAAAGCAGCTGATATCAGCAGTTTGGTTGGAGTGGTCATCGTTTCACTCTCGGCACTCACCGCATACAATATCGGTGAAAAGTTCAATCACAACATCCTGTTTGATGCCACCATTTTTATTATCTCTTTGGTAATGCTTATTTTGACCTTTGCCATATTCCGCAAAGTAATGGCAGGGCTTTTTACGACAACTTCAAGTAGTAAAGTACAAATCGAATGCTCGCAAGAAAGTAGCCATCAAAATGTTAATCAAGATTCAGTAGAAGAGGAACAGATACCTGATAGTTTGGAAAGATATGAGAGCATTCTTGTGGAAGAGCAACTGAAGGAGGTGAAACGGAAAAGGGACATCATGATAGCTATCCGCGAATATGTAGTGGAAAAGACCTCGAAATATCTCTCAAAAGAGAATATCAACACACTATTCCAAAATATCGAGTGCATTGCCGAAAACCGGGTTAACGATTGTCAGCCAATCCATTCAACGAAAGAAACAAAGATCAGTTCTCCCTCTTTAAGACACTTAGCTTGGAATATCGGTGAACGGCTTGGAGTCTCCCGTCGCGACAGAGCGATATTCATTAAATCTTCTTTCCCATACGAATTGCGCAACGCTGATATAGAATATCTGAAAGCCAATTTGCGTGTTAATGTCCCATGCGACATTCCTATTGACGTGCCGGACAAAGGAGATTTCCACTTTCACAACAATACTTGAAAATCAAATCGTGCAGACGGTAATCATTGTTCCGGCTGACAGATTTCTGCAAAAATTCATTCTGTTGGTTTGCAGCATATTAATTCTAATTATTTAATGTATGAACACAACAGATTTGACTTTTAACGACCTGCCCAAAGTGGTAGGCGAACTGTGCGAGAGAATCGCAGGAATGGAAACTTTACTCAAGGACACTCTTAACCGCCAAAGTGAACCAAAAGAGAATTTGCACGTACCAATGACAGTGCAGGAAGCCTGTGCCTATCTGAAAATGCCAGTCTCCACCTTTTATTACAAGATAAAGAAGGACAACATTCCGGTTATCAAACAAGGAAAGCACCTTTATATCTATCGTGACGAATTGGACAAATGGCTGGAGTCATCACGCAAAACGGAAGTACCTCTCACCTATGAGGAAGAAAACGAAGCGACGTATACCTCACACCGTCGCAAGCCTAATCCTAAAAACTGGTGAGTATGGAAACGGCAACACCCATTGAGGATCTTGCTCAAATCACTACGAGATGGCAAGAGACCATGCTCAGTCTGGAAAAGGTGTACGAACAGGAGCCGGAAGTCCTGAGTATAGGCGGAGTGGCTATCGGGACATTGGGAAATTTCAGTGCATCCATTGGCAAGGCAAAAAGTAAAAAGACCTTCAACGTGTCAGCTATGGTAGCAGCAGCTTTGTCCGGGAAGGAAGTCCTTAACTACACAACGGATTTTCCTGATGGGAAAAACCGCATCCTTTACATTGACACCGAACAGAGTCAGAACCATTGCATGATTGTAATGCATCGTATAATGAAACTGGCAGAGTTGCCGGCTAATGAGGATTGCGACCGTTTCTATTTTCTCGCTCTACGCAAGTTCAATCCGAAGGAGCGTTTGGCTATCATAGACGATGCTATCAGTCAGATTGAGAGTCTCGGTTTCGTGGTGATTGACGGAATCCGTGATTTGGTTTACGACATCAATTCGCCGAGTGAAGCCACATGTGTAATATCCAAACTTATGCAGTGGACTGACGAACACCAGATTCATCTTCACACCATCCTTCACCAGAACAAAAGCGATGAAAATGCTAGTGGGCACATTGGCACGGAAATCAACAACAAAGCGGAAACAGTCATCCAAATTGAGAAGGACAAGGACGACAGCAACATCAGCAAAGTGGAAAGTGTGCATACCCGCTCAAAGGACTTCCAGCCATTCGCTTTCTACATCAATGACCAATCGCTTCCCGAACTTCTGCCGGACTATGTGCCGACTAAGAAAAGTGCTGGTCGTCCTAAACAAGTGGAAAATCCACTCAAAGTAGCCCCCTTAATTCAGAGCAATTTGACCCCTGTTAAATTTTTCCATTCTTTCATCCTGTTCATTCTTGTTTTCTTCGTATTCTTCCTGTCAGTTATGCCGGGTTCTACATTAAATTTCGTTTATAAATATAACGATTCTTTTTTACTTTTACATTTGCGTAGCGACTCTCCGAAGAGCTCTATACGTATAGCCTGATGTACAATTCTGTCCAGAACGGCATCGGCAATCGTCTTTTCTCCAATAACGTCATACCAATCCCTTACCGGGACCTGTGATGTTATGACGGTGGATTTTTTACCATGCCTGTCCTCTATGATATCCATCAGGTTCATCCGCCCTTGGGAATCGAAGGGTTGTATGCCAAAATCATCCAGTATAAGCATGTCTAACCTCTCGATTTTCTTGAGTTCTTGCAAGATTGTACCTTTCGCCTTGGCAACCTTAAGCATCCCCATAAGTCTGGATGTGTTGGCGTATAGTACTTTATATCCTTTCTGGCAAGCTTGGAAGCCAAAAGCGGTTGCCAGATAACTTTTTCCTGTTCCGGCACTTCCGGTAATAAACATGTCTTTGCGTTCCCTGACAAACGTCAGGTCAGCCAAACGCTGGGTAAGATTCTTGTCCAGCCCCCTTTCCACTGAGAAGTCTATTTCTTCAATGGTGGCCTTGTATCTGAAGGAGGCCTGACGGATAGCTCTCTCTACCGCACGGTTTCTGCGGTCATCCCATTCACTTGAGACCAGCCATGAGACGAACTGGTCGGTAGTCATGCTCTCTGTCCGATGTGTTTCCAAACTTGTTTTAAAGGCATAATACATACCTTTAAGATTCATTCCTAACATCTTTTCCAATGTGTCCTGATTCATTTCCATATTGCATCTGGTTGGTTTATTGATAATATTCTTTTCCTCTGATATTCTCATGGGAAGGCATCTCCGTTTCTTGCCCGGCACTGTCTTCCAACGGGAACTCATCCTGCCGGTTGTTAAGGATGCGCTCGATGATGGGATAATTGTACAGACCGTAACTTGTAGCCCAACGGCAGGCATTGGTCAACCGGGTGTTGCCGACCCTGCGTGCGAAGCTAAGAATGCCCTGACACGATTTATAGGCTTGCTCCGGATGCTTTTTCTCTTCCATAACCTGACGGATATATGCCTCCACATCCGGATGAATAGCCGCCGCTTCACGTATAAATTTATCCGGGTTCCATTCCGTGATATAGCGATGGTGTGAAGCCAGGTGCTCTTCCAGGGTCGTGTACCGGCAACGGGCCCTGTTGCGGGTATGGGAAGCAATCAGCTCGTAGCCGTAATAGATGCATACCTCGCGTGAGGTATATAACAAGATGACCTTCTTGCCTATATAGCCGCAAGGCACACTGTAGTAATGGGCATCTTCCCCCAGGCGGACATGACCGTTTTTCATCACGGTAGCCCTGTAACGCTGTTTGAGTTCAAAACGGATGGGATTGAGCTTGCGTAAAGAATCACGTTCTATCTCCTCGAACTGTTCCCGCCGACTGTATTTACGGTCTGTGAGCGGAGTGTTGTTGTGAAGTTCCAAGGCGACACGGATAGCCGCGTTCAGTGAATCAAGGTCATAAAACTCTCGTTCCTGTATCTTTGGATAGATACTGCGATAGATCAGTTTAACGGCACGCTCGACCAGTGCCTTGTCACGTGGCTTGTAAGCCCTGGCGGGAATTACGGTACAGCCGTAATGTTCGGCAAAGGCTGCAAAGTCCTCATTCAGGATGGCCTCGTATTTACTGCTCTTGGTAACGGCGGACTTGAGATTGTCCGGGATGATGGCAGAGGGAGCCCCCTGGTAGTATAACAAGGCGTTTTCCGAAGCACGGATCAAGTCCTCCTTTTTCTGGCTCATGACCGCTTCCACATAGGTTAACTGGCTGCAGGGTAGGATTGCGACAAAAACCTCCACCGGGATGATTTCGCCCGTGTCAAGGTCGATGATGGAGAGTTTGTCACCGGCGAAGTCTATGAACACTTTATCACCGGCCTTGTGTTCAAGATGCATGATGGGACGGCTGCAGGCTATATGCTGCTGAATCAGAATATAGAAGCGGGTGCGTCCGTAACCATCCGGATGGGAAGACAGGTACTCGCGATGTAAAGACTCACGGGTAACACCTTTCTTCTGAAGCCGCTTGCAATATTCGGGCAACAACGACTTTAGTTCTTCCATCCGTTCGCTTTCTGTCTTTACTCTGGTCTTTTCGTGGAATAACTCCGAGAGTTCCTGGTCCGATAGGGACAGTACTCCTTCATAATCCAAACCGCTGCGCTGAAATACCTGTAAGTATTTCTTGACCGTGTTGCGCGAAACGGTTAACATACTGCTGATACTTTTGGTCCCATAACCCTGAGAGTAACAGCGTAACACTTGACGAATCTTTTCCATTCCTAATTGTTTATTGGACATAACTGACTTTTATTTGTTTTTAACAAACAAAATAGAATTATAAACCGGGTAAACAAGAATGAAACTCACTTTTTAGGGGGACATTTTAAAGTGAATTTAAGGGGGCACTTTCGAGTGAATTTGGGGGATCACTTTAAAGTGAACGGAGGGGGGCAATGGTGAGTGAATTTTCCACATAATCGAAAAAATAAAATCCTATATCATAGTGTTTTGGCAAAAGAATTTAATGAAAAGTGATGCGAGAATGGGATTTATTTGCTAATTTTGCATTGTTTTTGAGACAATAAAACATTAACAATGCAAAGAAACAGAATGAACATATTACCAACAACAACCATAATTCAGAGCAACAAACGCACTGAATCTGTGTCGAGTGTTCTTGTTTCACGCATTGAACCTCGTATAGTAAACACTTTCCAACGAACATAGCGAGTACATTATTGTACTATGAGAGAATAGAAACTGAATAGTTGGAGAGTCCTTACCAAACTTTCCAACTATTTTGTTTGTATGCCCATTTGTGACAGTCGCCTTTATGATGCTCTTCTGCCATTTCCGTCTGATGGGCTGTTGGTAACCAGATTATTAACGTGCAGTGATACACATAAATTAAGAAGAAAATGAACTACAAATTTGATGGCAGTAAGGTGCTCTTTACATCCGATACCCATTTTTATCATGGGAATATCATTCGTTTCTGCAACAGACCGTTTAAGGATGTGGAAGTGATGAATGAAACTATAATCTCCAATTGGAATAATACAGTCGGGCAGGATGACATCATCTTTCATTTGGGCGATTTCTGTCTTGGCGGTTCAGCCGAATGGACTAAAATCCTTGACAGGTTGAACGGAAAGATATATCTGATTATGGGTAATCACGATTTGAAGAATATACGCCAAGGCTACATTGACAGATTTGAATATGTGGCAATGCAGATGCACATAGAGATTAGCAAACAGAGGATATATTTGAATCATTATCCCTTTCTATGCTTTGATGGCGGATATAAAGATGTGTGGCAACTATTCGGACACGTTCACACAAGAAAGAACAACACCGGAATAGACGCTGCCCGGCTTCAGTATCTTTATCCAACGCAATATGATGTAGGAGTAGATAACAACAACTTTACCCCTGTTTCATTTCAACAAGTGAAGAGAATAATTGAAAATCAAGTGGGACAATTTAATAAGAATAAATGATAAGGAGGATTAACAATGAGTGAATATACTACCATTTATTTAAGATGCAAGGAGATACCTTTGTTGAAGTACAAAGAGCATCCTTCGTATGAGGAATATCAAAAGTTATCTAAGGAAGATTTAATGAAAGTCAATCGTGAGATTGATGAATATAACAAACAAGTCACCAAGTCTTTGGGATGTAAATTGTTTTATCTTAGCACTACTCCAAGCCGAGAGTTGACGATGCTTCCATGGAGTCCTTCTCCGAGTATACTAACCAAAGGCCTGCTTGATGAGATTCTTTATTTCTACCGAGAAGAGATTGATAATTACAAAAATGCTATTGCTAAAAATAAAGAAGATATAGCCAAGTTGGAAGTCCGTATATCCAAAGCAAATGTCAATTTGTACGGTAGAATCAGCAAGGAGATAGATGAATGCTATGAAAAGATAAACTTTGAGGAAGAAGAACTCGAACACTACCAATACTTGTACAACAAATTTGCTTTCTGTAGCAGTATCATAAACAACGAATCAAATTCAGAGTATTATGAACTGATTTACACAAAAAGTTAATAACATAAAGAGATTATGAAGATACAATATATGAGTGACCTGCATTTGGAGTTCAGCGATAACAGCAGATGGATGAAACATAATGAATTACCGGTAACGGGCGATGTTCTAGTTCTTGCCGGAGATATATTCTATTTGAAAAACAAGGTCGCACCTTTGGCTAACTTTTGGAAATGGACATCTGCGAATTATCGTCAGGTGCTCATTGTGCCCGGGAACCATGAGTATTACAATTATTGTGATGTGATGGATAAGGGACTGCAATGGAATTGGATGTTCAAAAACAATGTAGGATATTATCAAAATCAAGTAGTGCGGATTGATGATACCGACTTTATCATGAGCACTTTGTGGTCTCGAATATCTCCATCTGACGAGTATTTTGTGTGGAAGGGCATGAACGACTTTCGGCAGATAATGTATAATGGCAAATTGCTCCAAACAGAGGAATTCAATCAGATGCACAACTTCTGTTTGGATTTCATCAAGCAAAGTCTGGTGGAAACCACCGCCAAACACATTGTGGTAATAACGCATCATCTTCCCACATTGGAGGTTGTTGCATCTCACCATAAAGGTTCTGTGTTGAATAGTGCATTTGCAACTGAACTGAGTAGGCTTATTGCCGACAGTCGCATTGATGCATGGATTTATGGGCATTCACATACCAACATTGATGCTGAGATAAACGGAACAAAGGTAGTTTGCAATCAGATGGGATATGTTTTTGAGAACGAACATATCGCCAATGGTTTTAATCCGGGCAAGTGCCTTGTCTTGTAAAAGGCATGAACTCGTCAGCAATACGCTAAAGCCTCAATATATCATATAGTAACTAAAAACGCTCCTTTTTGTATATTATATGATATGTTGGGGCTTTAAAAATTCAGTTATTCGAAAATTTCCAATAACTGAATTTTTGCTTACCAAAAGAAAAAGATATGTCTCCACTCTCAACTTGACTTTAATGACCGTTATTATATACACGGGCAATAAAGTTAAGTCAAATAGAGAGAGAGAAGAAAATTAGCCTACTGGGTATTTTTTCTTTTCGCCAGCAATCAATATCAGTCACTCCGTGTTCAATCTTGGAGGAGCAACCAGCAATATAGACATAGGCATAACACTAGATGAAATGCTATGCAAAATCTTCCGAAAACCTCATAGTACAGCTGGCAAATTTGCCCCCAAAACCACCTTTTTTATCAAAGTCTTTTCATTTGTTTTCCTGTACCGGAAAAACGCATTATCTTTGCATCAGTTCAGCGAAGAATAAAGAGTAAAATAAGACTTTCCTACCGTTTAATTTTCAAAACATTGGTAGACAATTAGTCCAATATGCTGCATCGTCGTAAGTAATCTGTAATAAATTATCAATTAAAAAACAAGAATTCTCAACATTACGCACTGAATAACAAAATACCATTTCACGCTTATAGAAAGAGCGAGGAATGGTATTTTAATCTATTGGCTCATTCTTTGATAATGCACCAAGTTTCTCTTTTATATTCCTTACGGTCATACTCTTCCTCTCTACACATCCAACAGCCACATGGAATTCCTTCCTTAGAAATATTTATCCGCAAGTAATTCTTTATACATCTGAAGATTATCCATATCGAAATTAAAACAAGAATAGTTTTAATCCATAATCCTAAGTTGCCAAAACGC
>OHJU01001252.1_pt1 | contig 11764 bp, 6 predicted proteins | sample 1568711 | NCBI WGS metagenome assembly OHJU01 (sample SAMEA3879574, study PRJEB24766) | human gut metagenome | biome: human-associated habitat; feature: feces | place: USA | collected 1985/1987 | reverse complement strand
ACTCATGCTCAAATTTCGGAGCATCGAAGAGCTGCTTTCTGCCGCTTAAGTCCTTTAATACCTCAGGATCTGCATCCTTTACCCACATACCGGCAAACGGAGTCTCGGCTGTAAGCTCTCCCTTGTCGTTTACAAACTGTACAAATGGAAGGTCATAATTTCTTCCGACATTGGCATCATCCTCACCAAATGCAGGAGCGATATGAACAATTCCTGTACCGTCTGACATAGTAACATATGTGTCACATGTCACGAAAAAGCCCTTCTTGCCCTGCTTATCGGCAACCTGCTTAGCGCAGTCATAAAGCGGCTCATACTCCTTGTACTCAAGGTCCTTTCCTTTGTATGTCTCAAGCACCTCATATGCCTTCTTGCCTGCCTCTGCGTCCTCTTTTGAAAGAAGCTGTGAGAGCACCTTGTCTGCAAGTGCCTCTGCCATATAATATGTGTAGCCATCAACAGCCTTTACCTTTACATATGTGTCATTAGGGTTCACACAGAGTGCCACGTTGCTTGGAAGTGTCCATGGAGTTGTGGTCCATGCGAGGAAATATGCATCCTCTCCTACTACCTTAAAACGTACTACTGCTGATTTTTCTTTAACTGTCTTGTAGCCCTGTGCCACCTCCTGTGCAGAAAGTGGTGTTCCACAACGAGGACAGTAAGGAACAATCTTGAAGCCCTTGTAAAGAAGTCCCTTGTTCCAGATTTCCTTGAGAGCCCACCACTCTGACTCAATGAAATTGTCGTCATATGTGACGTATGGATTGTCCATATCAGCCCAGAAACCTACTGTGTTGGAGAAATCCTCCCACATACCCTTGTATTTCCATACAGACTCTTTACACTTCTTGATGAATGGCTCAAGTCCGTAGTTCTCAATCTGATCCTTGCCGTCAAGGCCGAGAAGCTTCTCCACCTCGATCTCAACAGGAAGTCCGTGTGTATCCCAGCCTGCTTTACGTGGCACATATTTGCCCTTCATGGTCTGGAATCTTGGAATCATATCCTTTATGGTACGTGTCTCAACATGTCCGATGTGAGGCTTTCCGTTTGCTGTAGGAGGTCCATCATAGAATGTGTATGTCTCTCCTTCTTTTCTGTTTTCCATAGATTTTCTGAAGATATTGTTCTCTCTCCAGAACTGCTCTGTCTTCTTCTCGCGTTCAACGAAGTTCATATTGGTGTCAACTTTGTTGTACATGACTATCTCTCCTTATTCTATATTGTTCGTGAACATCCCAACATGCACCTCAAATTCGACTCTTACGAGGCTTCCTTGTGGCTTACTCCACTACAATTTTCGGTTTATGGAATATTCACAAAAAAAGGCACACATTCCTGTAATTAGGAACGCGTGCCTGATACGTCTATACCACCTATTACAATGTACTTAAGGGAAATACCCTTGCATACCCGCCCCTGTAACGTAGGGAATACGTCAGAACCTACTCTCGCAACGCTGTATGGCGATTTTAGCCTGCGGCTCAGAAGTGATTTTCAAAACGGCTCTACTCATACCGACTTTCCTGCCATCTCTACTGTCTTCGTCACTGCCTTTTACTAACTGTGTTTAAGTATATAACTGAAAAGCCACTGTTGTCAAGATGTAATTGATTCTGTAATAATTTGATAATAATTAACTCTAATAAATGCCATCATAATCAAAATTCTGATAATCAAAATCATCATAATCATAAGAATCATAATCATAATCGTAATCCTCATAGGAATCGTCATCATTATAATACTCATAACCATTGTCAAAGCCCTTCATGAACTCCTTTTCTAAATCTGTGCTTACATTTGAGCCTGCCACAACCCAGAATATGATGCTGACTATAACTGAGATGGCTGCTGTTGCTATACCAACTATACCAAACACCTTGTTGTTGCCCTTTATGATATGTATAATACCAAAAATGATAGCAAGCAGCGCTGTCACATAATTGATGCATGTACAAAACAGTACAATAGATGCGATTCCAAGTACCAGAGAAGCTATACCAAAGCCATTGCTGTTCTTTGGCGGCTGGTTGTATGGATTAGCTCCATACTGTGGCTGATTGTATGCTGTCTGTCCGTATGCGGTCTGATTGTAGCCACCCTGTCCGTTTGGCTGCTGGCCATACTGCGTCTGTCCGTAAGCTGACTGATTAAATGAGCCCTGAGCATATGTGTTCTGGTTGTATGTACCCTGGGCATTTGGATTCTGATTGTATGTACCCTGGGCATTTGGATTCTGATTGTATGTACCCTGATTTGCATAACCATATGCACTGCCCGGATTATTGACATATCCGTCTGTGTTGCCTGTCTGGTCTGATGACTGTCCATGTGCATTCCCACTTTCCTGCTGGGATACAGACTGATTATATGTGTCTGTCGGCTGACTGTATGTGTCTGAGCCATTTGCTGTTCCTGAAGACTGACCGAAGACATCTGTATTGTCCGGTGTGCCTGACGACCGGTTGTCATTGTTCATATAATTGTTATCGTCCATAACTTCCTCCATATATCCTATTGTTTATGTAGCCATTGTGTTATTGTGTTAGAAATATTTTATCATATATTACAATAATGTAAATATTTTTATCATAAAAATTGGTGATTATTGTCTTCCGAGCTTTGATTTGCGCTTGTTTTCATACATCCTGTCATCAGCAATACGATATACGGCACGTAGGCCAATATTCACTGCCTTAAGCTTATTTTTCCTCATTTTGCTCCTGGTTTGAAGAAAATTCTCCTTTCAAATAAACATTTACACAAAAACACCCGGCAGTTATCCTGCCGGGCATCCTGTAAAAAAATATTTATTCTTTAACTCCACCAAGTGTAAGTCCTGTAACAAAGTATTTCTGTAAAAACGGGTAAATACATATGATCGGAAGCATTGTTATAATTGTTGCTGCGGCACGAACTGAGGTAGGTGTAACTGCACCTACAGCATTTTTCAATGTTTCTGCTGATCCTCCCTGATTTGTTACAGCTGAAAGAAGCTTCATAAGCTCATACTGTAATGTAGTAAGCTTTGTACTCATACGGTTATAAAGCATTGCATCAAACCATGAGTTCCACTGTCCTACTGCTACGAATAAAGCTACTGTCGCATATACCGGTTTGCAGAGAGGTGAATAAATCTTCAGAAAAATGGTTGTATATCCTGCACCGTCAAGCTGCGCTGATTCCTCTAAGCTATCAGGAATTCCATTCATATAGGTCCTGATAACGAGCATGTTAAACGCACTGACCATTCCAGGGACTACATAAACCCAAAAACTATTGGTAAGCCCAAGTCCCTTGTACAGGAGGAAGGTAGGGATTAATCCACCATTGACATACATTGTGATAACCCAAAACAGGGATAAACCTCTTTTGAACAAAAATCTTTTTCTGCTGACTATAAAAGCAAGGATTGCATTTGCCACCAGTGCTAAGACTGTTCCAATTATTGTTCTGGCAACAGTAATATATGCTCCTGTTATAAGATTATTTTTTTGCAAAACCGTTATATAATTCTTCCAGGTAAACTTTCTTGGTAAGAGGTAAATTCCACCTCTTAATGCATCTGTACCATCATTAAGCGATATCGCAAGTGTATTAAGCACCGGATAAAGCGTTATGATCAAAAACAATACCATAATGATGCAATTTACAATTGGAAATATACTTATCTTCTTTTTCTTTTTGCTCTTTACAGAGCCTGCTGTTATATCTGCCATCGTACAAGACCTCCTTAAAACAACTGCTCTTCACCATTATGTTTGGCAATTTTATTTGCAATAAATATAAGAATTATACTTACCACACTCTTGAATATACCTGCTGCAGTACCTATTGCATAATCTCCCTGGCTTATGCCCCATTTAAGTACATAAATATCAATAGTCTGTGATACATCCTGTACCAGGCCGTTTCCTAAGAGATACTGTATCTCAAATCCTGCATTTAAAACATTACCTACATTCATAAGAAGAAGGATTATAATAGTTGGTTTGATTCCCGGCAGTGTTACATACTTGATCTTTGCCCAGCGTCCCGCTCCATCAATAGATGCTGCTTCGTAAAGTGAAGGATCTATTGATGTAATGGCTGCAAGATATATGATTGCATTCCATCCTGTTTCTTTCCATACATTGACAAATGCCACTATCGGCCAGAAATATCCCGGATGTGCGAAAAAGTTTATCGGTTGGTCTATAATATGCATATTTACAAGGAACTCATTTACAATACCTGTTCCTGAAAGCATATCGTGTAAAATACCTGTTACAATGATCCATGAAAGGAAATGTGGAAGATATGATATAGTCTGTACTACTTTCTTTCCACCCTTTGATGCAATCTCATTAAGTAAGATTGCAAATGCTATGGCTGTGACAAAAGTTACAACCAGATTGATAACACCCATTGCAAGTGTATTTCTTATAACACGGATAAATGTCATATCCGAGAACAGCATCTTGAATTTGTCCAATCCAACAAATGCAGAATGAAATATACCAAGTCTTGGTTTGTAATCCTGAAATGCCATTGCCCAGCCAGCGAGCGGCAGATAATAGAATATGACTCCATATGCCACCATTATTGCTGCCCAGAACAGCAGCACTTTCTGGCGTTTGACTTCTTTCCATGTAATTTTTGTTCTAGGTTCTCTGACCTTTTCTTTTTTGTTTTTTCTCGTTAATGACATGACACCACTCCTTAAAGGTAGCAGGCAGATAAAACGCTATTACATCTGCCTGCCTTAAATTTCATTTAAGCTTTATTTGAACTTAGCAGCCTGCTCTAATCTTGTATCAAGCTCGGTCTGTAATTCACCCAGGAAATCCTGTGGATTACATGCATTGTATTTATCCATGTATGTATCCCATGCACTGTCAAAGTCTTTTGCCATAACAACCTTTGGAAGAGCCTTATGCTTAAGTTCGCCAATCTTTGTCCAGGCTACTCCACCAGGAGTGCTTGTGTTAAAGTTGTTAGAATATGACCACATCGGATACCAATCTCCAGGTGCATTGTTTGTTCCAAGCATTTCAACGTATGTCTTAACACCATAGGCATCGAAAGCCTCTTGTACATCCTTGTTAAGACCATCATAGAACTCTCTTGCCTGTCCATCAGGTTTGTTGGCATTGATTCCATCATCACTTGTTCCATTGTACTGTGGGAAGTATGAGTATGAGCATAAATGAGAAGCCTTGTATGCTGTATCAGAAGCCTGCTTTCTCTCATCTGCTGTTCTGTAGAACTCACCATTCTCATCTACTTCATAGTCAGTACCCTTGACACCCCAGAATCTGAGATTGTGGATATCCTGATCAAGAAGATCATTTACAAACTTCATGGCCGCATCTACATCATCACAGGATGTTGTAACAGCAAGACCTGTTGACTCGTTGAAAGCGCCGCCTGCATTGTGCCACTGATTGTCACGACCGTCAATTGTTACAGGTACCGGAATGTAATCGCATCCCTGCTCAGCAAGACCTGCCTGTTTAATTGCATCACCTGCTGTGTATGCAAAATCCCACCACTGGTCAATCATTCCAAGTACACGTCCTGTAGAAAGCTTAGAGATATATTCATCATATGTCTGTGTGAATGACTCAGGATCTACAATTCCCTTCTGATACTCTTCATTGAGCTTCTTGAAATATTTAACTGCTGTATCAGATGTATTATAGTCAAGTACTTTCTTTGTATCAGGATCTACCATACATGATCCATCGTTTGGATATCCGTCAAGGAACTGTGGTGCATTCTCAAGACAGAAATATCTCCAGTCATCACAAAGGATTGTATATGGAATATTTTCTGTTCCATCAGCCATTGTTGGATTTGCTTCATTATATTTCTCGATGAGGTCAAAATACTGATCCAGTGTCTTGATCTCCGGATAGTTAGCCCATTTAAGTACTCTTGCCTGGATCCAGAATGCCTCGTCATTGTGTGTGCAGACTTTCTCGTCTCCCTTTATGCAGCTAAACTGTGGTATCCAGTAGATATGTCCGTCATCCTGACGAAGTTTTTCCCACTCAAGTTCTGTGAAAAGATTTTTGATGTTTGGATATTTCTCGATGTAGTCATCCAATGGAACAAGTGCGCCTGCATCATATAACTGCATCTGTCCGCTTGCACCTTCAATGAAATCAGGATACTCGCCACCTGCGATCATTGTTCCGATTGCCTCATCTGCTGTCTGTCCGGTAAGCCAGGTTTCCTTTACCCTTACACCTGTCTTTTCCTCGATGATCTTCTGGATTTCATTATCATCATTGATTTCAGATCCCGGTACAGCAAAGAATGCATCAAACTCTTTCGCACCTCCAGAGCTACCTTTTTTGCCACTATCATTACCACATCCGGCAAACAGTGTTGCTGCCATAGTAGCCACAAGCAGCATGCTTACAATTTTTTTTCTTCTCATATTGTAATGTCCTCCCTTTTGATAACTTAATTTTATACTTTTTAAGTTTTCAAACAATCGGAGTAACTATAGTCAAAAACAGGGTAAACTATAGTTTCTCGAAAAAACTATAATTTACCCTGTTTTGCAGTAATATATATTATTCTCCACTTTGCATCTGGCGTCTGAAACGCGCCGGTGTGCAGCCTTTTACCTGTATAAACCTGTTCACAAAATAATCCATATCATGATATCCGACTTCCTCTGCTATCTGTATTATCTTCTTATCAGTCCTAAGCAGAAGCTCTGCCGCCCGTTCCATCCTGTAATTGTTCAGATAATCCTTAAAGGACTGTCCGTATTTTTTTCTGAAAAGCTGCCCTAAGTATGCACTGTTTACATAATACTTCTCACTCAGGCTCTTAAGCGTGATGTTCGTGGCATAATTGTCTCTTACTTCCTTTTCTACCATGCCGATCACACCTCTTGACACATTTTTTCTAAGCTGTGACAGATAATCACCATACTCACAGCAAAATCTGGTCATATGTGCACGGCTTCCCCTCTCAATACCTGTCTTAAAGCTGCTCTCACTTATGAGTCGCAAAATCTCCTGCTGATTTACATTATCATCCTGCTCACTTGCCAGGTGTATGAACTGAAACAACAGATAATTGATATTTAAGTTCATGCTTTCCCCATTCATACCCATGTTTGACATCTCATCATAAAATTTGGCAACTGCATTTCTTATCTCAACATGGTTGTTCTGTTCCACTGTCCTAAGCAGCTTATCCAGACTATCTTTACAAAGCACTATTCCATCTGCCGATATCTTTACTTCATCCTCATAGTAATATATGTTCTTTACTATGCGAAAGCCCTGAAACGACCTGAGCATACATGCATTGCCGTATGATCTGGCTATCTTTGATATATCTGATACTTTTCTTCCGACCAGCATAACTATATTCTTTTGTGTATTATCACATATATACTTTCTCAGATCCTCCAGATATTTTCTCTCGTTTTTTGCGGCTTCCTCTGCCATATAATCTGAGAATATAAAGCCTATGTCATACACTTTTTCATTTACCGATACATCAAATACACAATGTGCCGAATCAGCCCCCAGAAAAGCAACACAGCTTTCGTACATCTTGCGCTGTAAGCTTCTCATATCACTATCGAGTATCTCATCACCTGCCGGAAGCTGCTCCATCTGTATCTCAACATACCTTGCTCCACCCTCACACCTCATATTTTCTTTTACATAGTTCAGGTTTACTTCATCATATTTGCCCCGTATCAGAGATATCAGGTGTCCTGCAAGGTATGCCTGTTTCATCTTTTTGTTATCCTCGTCGATCTTGTTTTTCTCGTTTTTGAGCACAAGAACCTTGTTTAGTACCTTAAGCAGCATCTCCTTATCCACCGGCTTTAGTATGTAATCCGTACAGTCATTCTGCATGGCCTGCTGCGCATAGCTAAAATCTGCATAACCGCTTAATATCACAAAATATACATCTGATTTTTTATCTTTTCTCAAAGTCTCAAGCAGCTCAAGTCCTGTCATCTCCGGCATCCTTATATCGGCTATGACCAGATCCACATTCTCATTTTCCAGAAACTGCATGGCTTCCTTTCCATTTGAGACCGTTCCTGCTATCTCAAATCCTTCATTTTCCCAATCAATGATCACCTTAAGCCCCTGCATTATGAAAGGCTCATCATCCACCAATAATACTTTAAGCATTTTAAATCTCCTATAAATATGTTTCCGGTATTTTTATCATCACAGTCGTACCGCAGCCTTCCTCACTGTCCACATCAAATACTGCTTTAGATTCCGTTACCATTTTGATACGCAGGCAGGCATTTATCACGCCCACTCTGCCACCGGTCTTTAACATATCGATATCTGCATTTTTCATGTTACTTTTCATTTTTTCAAGAGCATCCGGATCAATTCCGCTGCCTGTATCCTCAACCTCTATATGCATGAACCCGGCTTTTTTGAATATACGCACAAATATCCAGCCCGGAGCAGCTTTACTTTCTATGCCATGCACACAGGCATTTTCAACAAAGGTTACAAGCGTAAGTTTTGGCACCTGACATTCCATGCAGTCTGCTTCTATATCTATGTTATAGTTCAGCCGCTCGCCAAACCGGTATTTCTGCAATGCCAGATAGGCTTTTACAAATTCACATTCCTTTGCAACGGTTACAGCATCATTTCCCCACTCCACATACTGTCTTTGCATGATTGCGAGTTTTTCAACCATATCAGCCGTCTCATTTTCCTTTTTCAGCAGACTGTGCATTCGTATGCTCTCAAGCGCATTAAACAGAAAGTGCGGATTTATCTGGCTGTGCAGTGCAAGAAGCTCTGCATTTTTCTGACTTACAAGCATCTCCTGCTCTTTTAGCTTATTCTTATATACAGTCTGGATCAAGTCATTTGTGCGGCTTACCATCCTGTTGTAATTTTTTATCATGCTGCCGATCTCATCTTTGCTCTCCCTGTCAGTCATAGATACAAGCTTTTCGCTGTCAACCGACTTAAACACCTTTGAAAGCTGTAATATCCTGCTCGTAAAGGAATGGTTAAAGATACTGAACAGACAAAGTGGAAAGAATACATTTATAAGCATCAGAAAAACAATGATCGGTGCATTGTGCATAAGCATGCTCCATATATTACTGCGTGTCTTAAACACATATATATCAAGATCACAGCCATACAAAGAGAGCTTCTGCCTGTATACGGAGTCGCTTATTTTCCCAATCGCCTCCAATGTCTTAAATGGTTTGTTGACTCCACTGTAGGCCCCATTTGACAGCACTATGTCATCTCCATGGCAGATAAGCACTTCATTATCATAATTCATATTCTTAAAAGTACGCATCATGCTGCCATAATTAAACTCTATCTTGAGTACCTTTTCGATATCAGATGAGTAAAAATCCAGCTTTTGCATATAAATCATACGTCTTTCATCTGACAATCCGGCTCCGCCTTTTTCATATACAAAAAAAAGTCCTCCGCTTCCCTTCTGCTCCAGTAGTCTGTAAGAATCCGTATTTCTTACAGCAGACATATCATTTACTTTTCCGCCATTTACTATTGTAGGATTGTCAGCATACAGAAAAAATACTATATTGCTCATTCCAAGTGTGTTTTCAAAAAGTGTATCCTGAAAGAAGCTCTGATACTCTGATACATACTCAGCAGAGCTTGTGTATTCCTTTGATATAAAATCGTCTATGCGCTTGCTGGTGTAGATACTCTTAGCTGCCTCTTCTGCGTTATTGACCATGCTGTTCAGATTATATCCCACAGCACTTGCTATGCTCGACATTTCATGTCTGCTGCTTTCTTTTTCAGCATTTTCTACGATGGAAAGCACCACTGCATCAGTCACTATGAGCGGCAGCATGACACAAAGTACATAAAATATGTAGAATTTTTTTCTGAGTGAATAATCATCAAGCTTTCTCTCAATGGCATTCCATATTGATTTTCTCATAAACAGTTCCTCTGAAATCACTTAAAGGAGCCGACATATGCCCGCTCCTAAAGTCTGTTTTAACTTATCATTAATTATAAAATAACATATTTATTATTAATAATCTACCCCTGTTTTCTCTCCACATCTTGTGATATCAATGCGCTCTGTCCGCTTGCCTGTGAGCTTTGTGCTTCTGTCATCAGGCTGCTGTCCTCCTGCGGATATCTCATAAATTCCCGGCACAGCTACACAGCTTCCATCCTCTTCTATCACAGCAAAGTCCCTTGGCGAAAGAGTCAGCTTTACTTTCTTAGTCTCATGTGGCTCAAGCTTTACAACCTCAATCCCCTTTAGCTGATATCCCGGCTCATACTCTGCAGCATCAACGTGCCTGATATAGAGCTGAACTATCTCATTTACAGTATATCTGCTGTCATTTGTCACATTTACAAACACCTCGACAGGTTCGTTTACATCACTTTCTGCTTTATCCACTGACAGTCCATCATAGTTTGTCTCACCATAATGCAGTCCATATCCAAATGGATATAACACATTCTCATTTGTATAGCGATATGTCCTGTGAGCCATTGAATAATCCGTAAACTCCGGGAGATTTTCGGTGCCCTGATAAAATGTAACCGGCAGTTTTCCATTCGGACTATACTCTCCGAATATAGCTTCCGCAACAGCCTTTCCGCCTCTGGCTCCCGGATACCAGCTGTCTATAATGGCATCCACATGCTCTTCTGCCCAGGAAAGATCTATCGCACTTCCTGCTGACAGCACAAGTATTACCGGCTTTCCTACTGCTGCAACAGCCTCTAAAAGTTCCTCTTGAAGTCCAGGAAGCATAAGCCCCAGCTTGTCACCGCTTGCATATTCATTTCCGGCATCACCCTCTTCACCTTCTATAGTTGCATCAAGTCCAAGACACATTACGACCACATCTGACTGTTCTGCCATGATGAGTGCTTCCTTAAATCTGTCCTTTTCCTCTGCAAGTCCCTGTACTTTGTCCTTGTACAGATGGCAGCCCTCTGCATAAAGCACTCTTGTATCCTCTCCAAGATATTGCTGCAATCCCTCAAGTGGAGTGATATATCTTGATGAGGTACCATAATAATTTCCTATAAGCGCATCCCTGGAGTTGGCATTTGGTCCGATGACCGCAATAGTTTTAACATTTTTTCTGTCGAGAGGCAGGAAATTGTCCTTATTCTTTAAAAGTACAAGACTTCTTCTGGCAGCCTCCACAGAAAGCTCCACATGCTCCTTACATTCTACAACCTCATACGATATGTCCTCATATGGCGATGGATAATCCTTCATCATGCCCAGACGAATACGCACCTCCATCAGCCTTTCTACTGCTGCCGTGATTGCCTCGTCTGAAACCAGTCCCTTGTCATAAGCATCCTTAAGATGTAAAAATGCACTTCCACAGTTTAAGTCACAGCCGTTGTTTACAGCCATAGCAGCCGATTCCTCAACTGTATCCGTCACATGATGGTGTTCGTGGAAATCAAGTATTGCCCAGCAGTCTGACACCACATGACCTTCAAATCCAAACTCGTCACGCAGTATATCCTTAAGCAGTGTCCTGCTTCCGCAGGCAGGTTCTCCATTTACCCTGTTGTAAGCCCCCATGACAGCCTCAACCTTTGCATCCTTTACACATCGCTTGAAGGCATACAAATATGTATCATACATATCATGCTTTGATGCTTTCGCATCAAACTCATGTCTTATGGCTTCCGGACCGCTGTGTACCGCAAAATGCTTTGCACATGCTGCCGATTTTAAGTGATCCGGATCATCTCCCTGCAATCCCCTT
>OHJU01001245.1_pt1 | contig 11802 bp, 10 predicted proteins | sample 1568711 | NCBI WGS metagenome assembly OHJU01 (sample SAMEA3879574, study PRJEB24766) | human gut metagenome | biome: human-associated habitat; feature: feces | place: USA | collected 1985/1987 | reverse complement strand
AAACTGCATTTTTGATAATGATGCAGTTTCCGAGGCATCGCTTCAGGAAATTGTGCGCAGATATTACAATGCGGTTAAAAATGCCGCAAAGGGCGCAGGAAACAAAGAAGAAATCTACAAACTTGAGCTTCTTATGAACCAAGCCGGCATAAGTGCAGAAAGCAGAAGATGCGCTGCTGCGGCGCAGGAAATTGCGGCAAAAACAGAGCAACCCGCTGCTGCGGCAGAGCTTAAAGACGGCACAATCGTTACGGGCAAAACATCCGCACTGCTCGGTTGCGCATCTGCAACTCTTTTAAATGCGCTTAAACATCTTGCGGGAATTGATGATGATGTGCTTTTGATAGGCCCGGACGTTATCAAGCCCATTCAAGAGCTTAAAACAAACCATCTTGGCAACAAAAATCCAAGGCTTCACACAGATGAAGTGCTTATTGCGCTTGCGATTTCAGCCACGGCAGACAAAAATGCGGCAGCTGCCATGCACAAGCTTTGCGAGCTTAAAAATTGCGAAATGCACTCTTCTGTTTTACTTGCACAGGTTGATGAAAATGTGCTTAAAAAGCTTGGCGTTCGCCTCACAAGCGAGCCGGCAAAGAAATAAGCGTTAAACCAAACACGGCAAAAAGTGCCTATGCGGCGGCTTTATCTTTTTTATTTGGTTTAGCAGGTGTGCAGCGTGCGCAAAGTGCGAAATGTGAAAATTGCCGTGCCGTTCAAGCAGGCGGCGGAGCAAGATTCAAACGGGCACACCCGAATAGATATAACAAACTAAAGCAATTGAATAAGGAGGACTAACTATGAAAAAGCCAAAATACATATTCGTTACAGGCGGTGTTGTAAGCGGACTCGGCAAAGGCATAACCGCCGCTTCGCTCGGCAGACTGCTGAAGGCACGGGGATTAAAGGTTACTGCGCAAAAGCTTGATCCGTATCTTAATGTTGACCCCGGCACAATGAATCCCGTTCAGCACGGCGAAGTTTTTGTTACGGACGACGGTGCGGAAACAGACCTTGACCTTGGGCATTACGAAAGATTTATTGACGAATCACTTTCTCAGAATTCAAATTTAACTTCCGGCAGAGTTTATTGGAAAGTTATAACGGACGAAAGAAAAGGTGTTTACGGCGGCCAAACAATTCAAATTATTCCGCATGTAACAAATGAAATCAAAAAATCCATTTACAGAAATGCAGAAACAGGCGCAGATGTGTGCTTTGTTGAAATCGGCGGAACAATAGGCGACATTGAAAGCCAACCTTTTCTTGAGGCCATTCGCCAATTTTCCGTTGAATACGGCAGAGAAAACTGCCTTTTCATTCACGTTACGCTTGTTCCGTATCTTGCGGCTTCGGACGAGCTTAAATCAAAGCCCACTCAGCACAGTGTTAAAGAAATGCTTGCGCTTGGTATTCACCCGGATGTTATTGTGTGCCGCACGGAGCACCCGCTGACGGATGATATAAGAAACAAGATAGCCCTTTTCTGCAATGTTGAAAAGGAATGCGTTATAGAAAACAACAATTGCGACATACTTTATGCAGTGCCGATGATGCTGCACGAGGAGGGGCTTGACACCGTTGCCGTTAAAAAGCTTGGGCTTCAATGCGGCGAACCGAAACTGAGCGATTGGCAAGAGATGCTTGATGCGCTCAGAAATCCCGTTCAAACCGTTAAAATCGGCATGGTAGGCAAATATGTGGAGCTGCACGATAGTTATATTTCAGTTAACGAGGCATTAAAGCACGGCGGAATTGAAACAAGATCCGCTGTTGATATACATTGGATAGATTCCGAAAGCCTTGAGGGCGACGACGTTGACTTAGACGCCGTTTTGGGAGATATGGACGGCATTCTTGTTCCCGGCGGCTTCGGCAGCAGAGGCATAGAGGGCAAAATCAAGGCGGCAAACTATGCTAGAACGCACAACATTCCGTATCTTGGCATTTGCCTCGGCATGCAAATTGCAATAATTGAATTTGCAAGAAATGTGCTTGGCTATGCAGACGCAAATTCCGCAGAAATCAACCCCGAAACCACACATCCGGTTATTGACATTATGCCCGAGCAAAAGAATGTGGAGGAGATGGGCGGCACAATGCGCCTTGGCCAATACCCATGTGTGCTTAACCCCGAATCGAAATCATACGGGCTTTACGGTGCATCCATGATTTATGAGCGCCACCGCCACCGCTATGAGGTAAACAATGATTACCGCGAAGATCTGCTGAATCACGGTGTGCTTTTTGCCGGCACTTCACCGGATAACCACATTGTTGAAATGATGGAAATCCCCGAGCACCCATGGTATGTGGCATGCCAATTCCACCCCGAATTTAAAAGCAGACCCAACAAACCGCACCCGCTTTTCCGTGGATTCGTTACTGCGGCTGCAAAACACAAAAAAGAAAAATAAGCGGATTCCGCAAACAAAAAGCCGAAGGCATTTAAGCGCCTTCGGCTTTTATTATTATCATTATTGTTATTGCGTTGCAGCATTATCAGCCGATAACCTTTTTTTGCTTCCATTTGCCCTTGGCAAAGCGAACAACAAAAAGAACGCTTCTTACCAACCAATCGGCAAACATTGCAAACCAAACGCCGAGCAAGCCCAAATCAAGCCCCCAAGAGCAAGCAAAAACATAGCTTAGACCCACACGGAAAATAAACATTGAAACAAGCGAAACTATCAAAGGAAACATAACATCGCCCGCCGCACGCAAGGAATTAGGCAAATTAAACGACAGCGGCCAAATTGTTGCCGTAAACACGGCACTGTATCTGAGCACCTGAGCTGCCGCCGCAGATGCTTTGGGAGTAAGATTAAAGATTGCAACAAGCTGATTTGTGAAAATGAACTGAATAATGCAAAGCGAGCCCATGAGCACATAAACCGCAAACATAAGCTTTTTTGTGTAATCCACGGCCTGCTTTGTGTTTCCGGCACCCATACACTGCCCAACAACAACTGTCATTGCAAGCCCTATCGCCTGCCCCGGCACATTTATAACACCCGCAATACTGTTGCCGATTGCATTTGCAGCCACAACATTTGTGCCAAAGGTTGTTATGAGGCTGAGCACAAGCAGCCTGCCGATTTGGAACATTCCGTTTTCCATTCCGTTCGGAATGCCTATTGATAAAATCTGCTTAACCAGTTTGCCGTTAAATTCAGGCTTAAACAGCTTAACAATTCGCAATTCATTGCTGCGCCTTTGCCAAAGCACCAAAATGAACACAGCAGCCACAATTCGAGATGTTAAAGTGCCGATACCTGCGCCGAGAGCGCCCATTTTAAACCCATAAATAAGCACGGCGTTAACAGAGATATTAACTATATTTACAATAAGTGAATTAAGCATTGAAACTTTACTGTTTCCCACAGACCTGAACAATGCCGCACCGGCATTATATATAGCCATAAAAGGATAAGCCGTTGCCGTTACCAAGAAATAGGAAAGAGCGCTTTCCATAACATCCGCTTCAATATTTCCGAACACAAGCGAAAGCACATGGCGGCGAAAAACAAGAGCCAAAATCATTATAAAAACAGAAAATACCGTTGCGGTATACATAAGCTGCTTTGCCGCCTTTTGTGCCGATTCCTTTTTGCCGCTGCCGAGGTATTGAGAAACCACAACGGCACCGCCGGTTGAAAGGGCTGCAAATATTTGAATCAAAAGCATATTTATATTATCAACAAGGGAAACGCCGGAAACCGCCGCCTCGCCTGCAGTTGTTACCATAAGCGTATCCGCCATACCAACGCTTAAAAGCAAAAACTGCTCTATTATCAGCGGCACTATCAGCCGCACCAAATCTTTTTTGCTGAAAATGGGCTTTCCCGCCGAATTTTCAATTGCCTGATTTTGCAAAGCCATTACTCCTTTTGCCTGAATTTGAATAGATTATAACACCGTGCGCGGCGGCAGGCAATTGGTTTATTTAATAATATTGGCAGCATGTTTTGCTTTATTTTTGGTAAGCTTTTAAAACAGGGGCGCCGATATTGACCTTTATTCAAAACGGGATATAATATATTATAAACATTATAAATATTAAGGAGTAAATTCGCATTATGGAAAAATACATTAAAAACTTTCCCGCCGAGAAAGCGGTTGTGCTCAAGAACCAAATCACTTGCAGGCAGGGCGAGGTTGTGAGCAAAACGCTGGCGCAAAACGATGCGGTAAGCGTTACCCTTTTTGCCTTTGATGCAGGCGAAGAAATATCCACCCACGAATCAACGGGCGATGCATTTGTGACGGTGCTTGAGGGCACGGGCATTTTCACAGTTGACGGCGTTGAGCACACCGTTTCGGCAGGGCAATCACTGCTGATGCCGGCAAAGAAACCGCATTCCGTTCGCGGCGACGAAGCCTTTAAATGGATGCTTGTGGTTGTTTTTCCGAAAAGGCAATAATTAAATTAAGCGCAAAAGAGCGCGGCATCATTAACCGAATGTTGATGGCTGCCGCGCTTTTTTATTTTATTTTTGAAACATAAAGATATGAACCGCTTTCGTTTTCGCGTTCATTACCGTAATTATCATCATAACCGTTTGATTCGTAAACGGCGGCGTGAACGGATTGTGATTTAATATATTCACCCGTGGCGGAATCATAGGAATAAACAGCTTCGTTTCCGTCGTTTTCCCAAACGTTGTAGCTGTTTGAATCGGGGTCGTAAGTGCCGCCGCGTTCCTCCAGAAGATACTGCGAATAAAGCGTGCGGCGCTCTTTTTCGGAAAGCGAATTATAATAAGCCGCAACATCTTTTTTGCAAAGTTCAGTGGTTAAATCATATTCACGAAAATCGGTTTTTTCATACTTTATATCCTTCTTTATGCTGAACGACTCATAAAAAAATTCCGGATAACATTTTGTTATTTTCTCTATTATTGCTTTACGAGCGCCGTTTTTCAGCAAATTACTGCCGCTTTTTTCAAGCTCCGCAAAATCCGACGCATAACAACCGCTTAAATCACTCAGATAAGAGCCGTCAAGGCTTCCGCTTTGCTCACTTTGAAATTTTGCTATATTGTATTTAGCGATTACCCTATCCGTATTAACATAAGAAAAAGCGATAAACATTACGCTGCATGCAATTATTACGGTTTGCATATACGGCACCTTCGGTGCAAGGAGGTGAATTGCGAAAAAGATTAAAACCACGCCGAACGCCGCCATCAGCAGGCAAACGAAAAGTCTGTTTTTCGTGAGGCCGAAAATGCTTATATTAAGCCCCATTTTTGCCGCCGATATCGCAAGCAAAAGCGCACTGAAAAGCATTATGAAAAGTGAAAGCGCCTTAACCGCACGGAGAACCTTTTGCGGCGATTTTTTCGTGAGCACGGCAACGGCGGAAAGCAAAGCCGTGTTTATTATGCACACGGCGGCCATTTCATAAAAGCCGCGCCTTGCAAATTCACTGGCGCTGTAAGTATATCCCTGCGGGAGCACGCCCGAAAACGCGCTGAAAAAATAAGCAAGCTGAGAAAACAGAAACACCAAATAAACAGCCGATATAACACTTAAAAATGATATTGAAACGGCGGGATTAACCGCACGGTGAACTGCGCGGGATTTTGCCTTTTGCGGCTTATAGTACTTATTTGAAACTGCATAAACAACAAGCAAAACCGAAATTAACAAAGCAACAATAATTTTGCCGAGCACCGTTGCAACATTTTCAAACAAAGATTTAACAAGATTTTCAAAAGCCGCATCACTGCTTGCAAGCAAAGGAATAACAACAAGCAAAACCGGCACGGCAAGCAGTAAGCCGGCAACAACATTTTTGTTTGCCCTGTTCTTTGCCGAAAGGCCGAAATATCCGCCGAAAACAGCACCTGCATTTTGAAACGGAATTTTAAAAGTGCTTTCTGCCGCATCGGCAAGAACCTTGAAGCTGCCGCTTGAACGGGAAAATCCGCATGAAATGCCGCGCACATAAACGGCAAACAGAAGAGCGGTTGGAAGCAGCATAAAAACCTTTACCTTTATATCATTGCAAACGGCAAATGAGCCTGCGGCGGCAATGGAAAGAAATCCGCAGCACACGGCAAAGGAAGAGGATTTTTTTATTTTGCCGCCGTAATACGCCGTTACGGTGGCAAAAAGCAGCGCAAAGGAAATCGAAAAACCAAGCGAAAGCCCGTGCCACAAAACAAAATCCGTTATAACTAAAGAAACCGCAAAAAATACAGCGGCGAAAAACACATCTCTCTTTGAAATGTTAAATTTTCTTTTTTTGCGGGCGGAAACTGCCGGATTATAAAAAACAGCCTGATTCTGATAAATCGGAGCAGCCGCACCGCTTGGAGCCTCAGCTGTGCTTTGTGGTGCTGAATTAAACGGTATTTGCACTTCGTTTTGCCCCGCAAAATCATTGGCCGCCGGATGGCGGTCGGGATGCCTTGCATTATTCAGCGTTTCGTTTGCGTTGATATTATTTGCCGTATCATTTATTTTATTGTCGTTTTTATTCATTATATTCATATTGCAAGGCGCATTTTCCCTGCCTTCATTCATATTATTCATTTTATTTACCTCTTAAATTCAAGAATATCTCCGGGCTGACAATCAAGTACATCGCAAATAGCCTCAAGTGTTGAGAATCGAATTGCCTTTGCTTTGCCGGTTTTTAAAATAGACAAATTGGCAGGTGTGATTCCGATTTTTGCGGCCAATTCACCGGAGGACATTTTTCTTTTTGCAAGCATTACATCCAGATTAACAATAATTTGCATAACGCCCTCCTATATGGTTAAATCATTTTCTGATTTTATTTCAACAGCCTTTTGAAAGCAGTTTTTAACAACACGCACTATTACGCCGACAAATAATTCCAAAACCGCACAGGCATAAACAAACAACAAATGGCCGTATTTCATGCCGATTACAGCTCCGCCCAAAACGGCAACGGCGGCGGCAAAAAAGCAGCAATAGCTTAAAATCCGCAACAGGCGCACATTTAGGCAATCAAAAACAACTTCGTTTTTCAAATTACGCAGCAGCTTATCAAGGCAAACAAGAGCGGCGAAACCGGCCGGCACGGAAATATAAAAAGGAATCAAATACATTTTAGGCAAATCATTTGCAAAGCTGAAAATGCCGTTTAGCGATTCATTTTCAATAAGAAACGGCGCAGCGATTGCAAGCACGGCAAGAAGCGCATAAAACACACGCACAAAGAAATGAGTAAGATTTATTGATTTATCACTGTTCCACACAGAAAAAGCCTCCTTTAAAAGCATTTACACCTTCATTATATGCAAAAATTATCGTTTGTCAATAATTTTTTATCATTTTTCGCATAATTATTTTCGATCAACAAATATTTTCTAAAAAAACAAATGGAGCACCGCAATTTGTTTGCCGCATGCAAAAAGCATTTTGGCATTTCAAATCGGTGCTCCGAATATATTTTTTCAAAAAGGAAAATCAAATATTGTCCTCACTGAAATAAGATTTATATTTAATTTTATAACGGCTGCCCGGGAAAAGCTTTTCATGCAATGCCATAAAATAATCATCCGTCATGCTTGCAATAAAATCGGCAACAATCATATTCGGATCATCTGCAAGATAATCTTTGCCACCGGTGTAATATTTTTGCGCCTCCATTATAAATTTAATGTGATGGCGATAAATTATGCTGCCCTCGCTGCCGCTTTTAACCTGATCCAGCAAGTTATAATAAAGTTCTTCAAACATAGGCCCTATTATTTCGTTATACTGCCTGTTTATCTGCTCATTTTTATATATAACGGAATAATTTTCTTCTTTGGCATGCTTTAAATCATTATAAGCGCCGGGGCTGAGCAAAATATAATCCTTTCCATAGCTGTTTTCAATAATATCAACGGTTAAATTATTTATTATAGATGCATTTTCGCCGCCGATAACCTCGCTTTGAAATTTATAATTCGGCGGAATTATTTTAGCAATTCGAGCATCCTGCCGATCCTTTCCGAGATAAGCAATCATATCGCATATGCGCACAACGCATCCCTCAAGGGTGGACGGCACAAGCTTATGAATTGCATCGCTGCTTGCATAACATTCCTGCACGCTTTTATCAAATTCATCAAATGTTTTTCCATATGCGGGGCGATATTCCTGCTGCTCAAATTCGCCGTTGTGGCACAAAATTCCATCAAGCGTTTGCAGGCTTATATTGCGCTCAAACAAATTATCCAGCACACGCACACTGTGCACATTGTGGTTAAAAAGCTTGCCCGTTTCTTTAAACAAAAGCCGGCTTAAAAATCTTTCGCCGGCGTGGCCGAACGGAGTGTGGCCGATATCATGCCCAAGTGAAATTGCCTCTATCAAATCAAGATTAAGCCCAAGCACGGCGCCGATATTGCGTGCTATGCGAGACACAAGCTGCACATGAAGAGCACGGCGTGTTATATCATCATTATTATAAAACGAAAACACCTGTGTTTTATCCGCATAACGGTTATAATAAGGAAGGTGAATTATTTTTTCAATATCCCTCACAAAAGCGGGACGCCAAAGACTTGCACGATCTGCATTTTCATTTCTGCGAATCACGGCAGAATCATCACAGCGATAAGGATTTTTTACGCCGTTTTCCCTATCGTTCAAAATTTTTTGCTCAACATCCGGGCTGAGCTTGTTATATTTCAGTTTTGAATAAGCCGTAAAATCACTCCCTTAACTTTTAACAGCATTTTGCGAAAACGCAAACGGGTGAGCAGTCGCCGCATTATTTATGATTTTATAAAATAGTTTCTGTATACATGGCAGGAGCGCATTGATTTTGCATTATCCTTGCCGACTATTATATGATCTGCAAGCTCAATATCCACCGCATTGAGTGTGTTTCTCAATTCAAGGGTAAAATCTATATCTGAAGCAGACGGAGCCGTGTTGCCGACGGGATGATTGTGCGAAATCAGCACTCTGCTTGCCTTATCAAGCAAGGCAAATTGAACGACATCACGGGAATAAACTTTTAAATGCTTCGTGCTGCCGCTTGCAAGATTGCGGCACGAAATTATTTTGTTTGAATTATCAAGCGTTACCATCACAAATTTTTCCACATCCTCGTTACCTAGCAAATTCATAAAATAATCTTCCGCAACATCGGCAGAGCCGAGGCAGGTTATTTTGGAATTTTTAGATTTTGAACAACGCTTTTGCAAATCACGCACAAGGGAAATTAAAATTGCGGAATTTTGCCCTATTCCGGGCACTGTTTCAAGCTCTGCCGGCTCGGCGGAAAACACATTATCAATTGTGCCGAATTTTTCAATCAGTGCCTTTGCTGCCGGTTTAACATCCGCACGGGGCACGGCATATGTAAGCAACAGTTCAAGTGCTTCGTAATCATACACAAGATTTCCGCTGCCGGCCAAATATTTTTGCTTTAAACGCTGCCGATGGCCGCTTGTGTAATCGTTCATTTCGCATTCCCTTTCATATAGAATAAATACAATAAAATTCTACCAAAATAGGCGTATCTTGTCAATCACCGCAAAAAAAGCATAAAAAAAGCTTATTTGTAAAGAATGTATTAAGCAAATATGAATGTTTTTGTTGCCAAAAGGGCTTTGAAATGATATAATGGGACAAATATTCTTTTTTAGAGAGGGGACCCTTTATTTATGAGTGACACTAAGCGAAGCTCATTCTCCGGCAGACTCGGATTTGTTTTGGCTGCCGCAGGCTCCGCAGTCGGCCTTGGAAACATTTGGCGTTTTCCTTATTTGGCAGCAAAATACGGCGGCGGTATGTTTTTACTTGTTTATATTGTTTTTGCCGTTACATTCGGTTTTACTTTAATGGTAACGGAAATTGCAATCGGTCGCAAAACCAAGCTAAGCCCGATGAGCGCATTCGGCGCACTTAGCAAAAAATGGAATTGGCTCGGCGGCCTGGCAACGCTTGTGCCGGTGCTTATTTTGCCCTATTATTGCCTTATAGGCGGATGGGTAACAAAATATGCCGCACAGATGATTGTGGGCAAGGTTGATGAAGCTGCTGCAGCAGGATTTTTCGGCCAATTCGTTTCAAAACCCGTTGAACCTTTGATTTGGTTTTTCATTTTTGCAACCGCCACAACGGTTATAATTCTTTTAGGCGTTGATAAAGGAATAGAAAAAATGAGTAGATTCCTTATGCCTGCGCTTGTTGTTTTAACTGTTGCGCTTTCAATATTTGTTGTAACACGCCCCGGAGCAAAAGCAGGCGTTGAATATTACCTTAAGCCTGATTTTTCAAAGCTCAGCGTAATGACATTTATTGCAGCACTTGGGCAAATGTTTTATTCAATGTCGCTTGCAATGGGCATTATGGTAACATACGGTTCTTATTTCAATAAGGACGAAAGCATTGTTAAATCCACACGCCAAATTGAAATTTTTGACACCGCCGTGGCATTTCTTGCCGGCCTTATGATTGTGCCTTCCGTTTTTGTTTATTCGGGAGGAGACGAAGCAGCTCTCGGCCAAGGCCCAAGCCTTATGTTTGACACCCTGCCCAAGGTTTTCGCCGGCATGGAAATCGGCAACTTTATCGGTGCAGCCTTCTTCCTTTTGGTGCTTTTTGCAGCGCTCACAAGCTCTGTTTCCGTTATGGAAGCAATTGTTGCGGGCATTACCGATAAGTATAAAATGGAAAGAAAAAAAGCCACTCTTTTGGTTTATGCTTACACACTGCTGCTTGGTATGTGCTGTGCATTCGGCTTTAGCATTTGGCAAAACTTCACCATAATGAATATGGGAATTCTTGATTTCCTTGACTTTGTTTCAAACAGCATTCTTCTTCCCGTTGTTGGCTTGTTTACCTGCATTATGGTTGGCTTTGCAATTAAGCCCAAAACAATTACCGATGAAATTGAGCTTAACGGCAAATTCAAGGAAAAGAAATTTTATAATGTTATGATCAAATGGATTGCACCCGTTTTCATTTTTGCAATTCTTGTAAGCTCCGTTCTTAACACATTCGGAGTAATCAGCATTTAATCAAAACAAAAATCAAAAAAGAGTACCGGAAGGTACTCTTTTTACTTTATATGCTTGTTTTGCCGGTGGGGCGGTTTGAGCAAATCAGCACCACGGTTTGCAAAATCAAAAAAGCAACTGCCGCTATTCTGATAACGGTGATTGCGGCATATAGCGCATTAACCGCTTTTTGAAAGCTGCCGATAATTTTAATATTATTTTTCAAATCCATAATCACACCTCCAAAAGCACGGCGTGTGCCACGGACGGAATTGTGCTGCCCTGTTTGCTTGAAGTGGCAGACATCAAAGCGCCTGTGGCAACGAAAAGCACTTTTTTCAGCCTGCCCGCATGCATTTCTTTAAGGATATGCGAGCACAGCACCGAACCTGAACAGCCGCAGCCCGAGCCTCCGCTGTTAACATCTTGTTTTTTTAAATCATAAATCATCAAGCCGCAATCATTATGAAACGGGCGCAAATCAATACCGTGCTCTTTTTCAAACAGCTCATAAAGCAGCTGAGAGCCGGTACTGCCCAAATCACCCGTTAAAATCAAATCATAATCCGATGGCGAAGTGCCCGAATCGCGCAAAAAATCAAAGATCGTTTTTTCTGCCGCCGGTGCCATTGCGGCGCCCATATTATTGGCATCCGTTATGCCGAGATCGCAAATTGTGCCCACCGAAGCAGCAGGAATTTTCACGCCGCTTCCGCTGCTTTTGATAACGGCGCAGCCTGCGCCCGTTACCGTCCACTGCGCAGACGGCGGACGCTGACCGCCGTATTCAAGCGGATAGCGAAACTGCCGCTCGCTGGAGCAA
>OHJU01001244.1_pt1 | contig 11809 bp, 9 predicted proteins | sample 1568711 | NCBI WGS metagenome assembly OHJU01 (sample SAMEA3879574, study PRJEB24766) | human gut metagenome | biome: human-associated habitat; feature: feces | place: USA | collected 1985/1987 | reverse complement strand
CCCGCCGAAGCCGCTGTGGTACATACGGCCGGAGGCATCGGAATAGAGGCTCTTCCCGCACGCTTCGACCGTCGGGGCGTTCTCTATCCCCTGCAAACCTTTACCCAAGGCCGCAGCGTGGATTTTGCCAAAATACCTCTTTTCGTCGAAGGAAACGACGACTCCTTCACCTCGGAGCTCGAAGCGTTCGCCCGCAATCTGAGCCGCACGGTATATCGTGCCGACTCCGACCGTCGCGTACGCCTTCACCTGGCCGCGGTTTTCGCCTGCAATTTCGTCAATCACCTCTACGCATTGGGAGGCGAGATTTTGCACGGGACCGAACTGCCCTTCGACGTACTGAAACCCCTGATCGCCGAAACCGCAGCCAAAGCCGTCGATTCGGGCGATCCGCATCGGGTGCAGACCGGGCCTGCCGTACGCGGCGACCTGCCGACGTTGCGGCGGCACGAAGCCGCACTCGCTCACGATCCGCGACTGTTACGAATTTATGAATCATTAAGTCAAGATATATGGGAAACTTCAAAGAAGACATCGTAAAGACCGAAGCGTTCATTTTCGACGTGGACGGCGTAATGACCGACGGGGGAATCATGCCCCTGGTCGATGGGGATTTCATCCGAAAATACTATGCCAAGGACGGCTATGCCATCGCCTATGCGCTCCGTATGGGCTACAAAGTGTGCATCATCACGGGCGGACGGGGCGCAACGCTCGACCACCGGCTCAAAATGCTGGGAATCACAGATGTTTACCTGGACTGCATGGACAAAATATCGGCCATGCAGGATTTCTTCGCACGCCACGGACTCGATCCGGCGAACGTCATCTACATGGGCGACGACATCCCGGACCTGGAGTGTATGAAGGCAGTCGGAATCCCCGTCTGTCCCTCGGATGCGGCATCCGAGGTGATCGAAGCCTCGCGCTACGTTTCGGAGTTCGCGGGCGGGCACGGCTGCGTGCGCGACATCATCGAACAGGTACTCCGCGCCAGGGACGACTGGGCCCGCGATTCCCGGGGCATGCACAGCTCGAATATCGCCGCGTCGCGGTAAAACCAAAAAGCAACGAAAGGGGCTGTCTAAAACTGTTAGACAGCCCCTTTTTCATTTTTCAGAAACAGCAGGAATTAACCACAATCGAACCCTCTTCCTCCGGGAAACAGTTCCCGTGATCGGACACATTCCTCGGTTCCAAGAATTTATTTTTACTCAAGTCCAAAGAGGACAACCGGTTATTGCAACAATACAGCTTTCTCAAAATCGGATTTCCCGAAAGATCCAACGTAGTCAATTGGTTGTCATTACACCACAACGTTTCCAACACCGAATTATGCGACACATCCAACGTAGTAAGCAAATTTTCACCACACGACAGCCAATTTAACGACCGGTTGTGGGATACATCTAACGAGGAGAGCGAGTTCCTGTCGCACGAAATCCATGTCAGAGCCTTGCAACGAGATACGTCCAGTCGGCTCAATTTATTCATGGGACAATCCAATTCCTTCAAATTCGGAACAGCGCCGAGATTCAGACGCTCCAATTCATTTCTACTGCAATTCAAATATATCAAATCCCGGTTCCGACTGACATCCAAGGTTTTCAGCCAACAGCCCGAGCATTCCAACGTGTCGAGTTTGGTATTTTTACTAACATCCAGGGTTTCCAAACGGTTCTTTTTGACAAAACCATTTCCGCACATAAGTTTTTTCAGTTCCAAATTATGCGACACATCCAAACTCGACAGACTGTTTTCCGTGCACACCAACTCTTTCAACAGGGGATTACCAGTCACATCCAACGCTTTCAACGAGCGATTAAATGCACAATGCAAAACAGTCAGCTTCGGATTCCGATCCGTTTCCAATGCCACCAGCTCATTCAACATGCACCGTAACTCCATTAGCACCGAATTATGGCTTACATCCAAGGATTTAAGACAATTTCCCGAACAATCCAACTTTACCAAACGAGGATTCTGCGTCAAATCCAACGTCGATATCATATTCATACAGCAATTCAACTCCTCCAACAGCGGGAAATACTCGATTCCTGCTAAGGAAGCGATACCCCGCCTCGAACAATCTATCTTCGTCGCAGCCCGACCGGCAGGTGTTACTACGACCCGGCTCCCGTTTTCGCCGATCTCTTCGATATACCCCTGTTCCAAAAGATAAGCCCGGAAATTGGGATCGGGAATCATGTATTGCAGATACGCCGGGCGAACAATCGTATCCGCCGCACGGTATATCCGACCTTTTTTCAATCTTACGGGGAATTTGCCACCGCATTGAATCCTGAACATATTCCCGCTGTCACGATCCGTCACGACCGTTAACGAATACCCTCGGCGAAACTCCACAGGCAGTACAGGCAGATAAAAAGAGGTCGATTCTTCCGTCAGCTCCACCCCCGATCCGCAATCCAATACGACGCAAGGACTGACTTTCCTCTCTTCGCACACACTGTCGGGCAGCTCCTGCCTACTGGCTACCACCTTGATCGATCCTGCCAGAATTTCACCGTCGTTTCCCTGCAAAATAACTTGTTTCACCTTAATCGGTTCGAGAGCGAAGCTGTCTTTCCTCAATCGCAACTCCACAGCGGAGAACATATTTTCGAAATCGAGTGTCATTTCAGCCAGATTTCCCCGGTACCGGCCGAGCATAGGCACGCTCCGGCACCCCTTCTCATCATACTGCGCCACACCGACCGGAAGAAAAAAACTCCCGTCCTCTTGTAACGCAAATCCATACGGTCGCCAAGCTACGACCGAAACAGGATCCTCGATCCGCTCTTTCGGCCACATCTCTTTCATCAAATCCTCCGTCGAATAGGTTATTCGACCGTCAGCAGCCTGCATAGCAAACACCGGCCTCGATGTGAAAGACGATTTAATAAAGTCCAAATAGCTATTATCCTGAATTAAGAAGCCGATTCCATCCTCTTCGTTCCATACGAACTTCTCGACCGCACCATCGATGCCGATCGTATCCAAGGCGATACATCCGGCCTGATCGTTTCCCGATGTGTTCGACACTCCATTCGTCTTCGTCGTCGAAGCTCCGGAGCATGCCTGCAGCAAAAAACAGATAAAAAAAGACACTACCAATCTTGTACGCATACAAACTTCTCTTTTCTCTATAAAATTACAATTTTTCGAGAAATTCCGCATCCATAAACAAAAAAATTACACCGAAAAGGCGTAATTTATCAAAATAAGACATCCGACCCGGGAAAATCCGGCTCGACTACACTTCCCATCTTTTCCCGATACGCGAGAGATGCTCCTGCAGGCGGAGGCGGAAATGTTCCCGGCGCTGCTTGAGGTTTTCACGCCACCCCTGCCAACGCATATAACGCTGTTTTTTCTCGGGATAAATGTCCGGAATGGTCAGCAGAATACCCGTCTCCTCCACGCCGCCGAAATCGGTGTTGATTACCGTATCGAACACCCGCATCGTAGGCGAGAGATTCATATAGGCATTGATCAGCGGAGGAATGTTCTCGTTGAACTCGCGGATGCGCTGGATCAGGATGCGGTAATTCTCCTCATAGGTCTTGCCCGTGAAAAAATGCTCGTAATAGGGATCGTCCAAATCGAGCTGCACGGGATTTTTACCCGCCACCAGATGATCGGGATCGGGAAAATAACGGCGCAGGAACCAGATCAGGGCATTGCGTGCCATAGCCTTGTACGAAGCGTACATCGTCACCTTGCCGAAAAGGTATTTCACCTTGGGATTCAGCACCACAAGCGCCCCCAAACCGTCCCAGAGGTTGTCCAGCGCATAGATACTCTTCGAATTGCCGCGCGACTGATAGGAAGGCTGTACGAACGAACGCCCCAGTTCGATGGTATAGGGCAGGTATTCCTTGCGGAATTTGTCGCTGAAGGTGAAATAATGTTCAGTGGAAAGATGCCGGGGATTTTCCGACGTGCAGACGATAAAGCGATAACCGCCCACGATCTCCTGCTCCGCAGGGTCCCAGACGATCAACTGGTAATAACCGTCGCCGGCGAGATCCTCCTCGTCTATATCCACGGCGAGCCCCGTTCCGCCCCCCGCCGACCGGAAGGCGACCTCCCGCAGGCGTCCGATCTCCCGCAGCAGGGACGGGCATTCGGCGGCATCGAAAATATAGATTTCATTCGAAGCCTTGTTCGTATTTCGGACCTTGCGTTCAGGGGTCAATTCCGCGAGCAACAGACTTCGGCTTACAGGCTCTATGATGGGTTCCATGCTGTTAAATTTAGAGCAAAACTAAACAATTTATCCGTGTTTTGCTTCGGCACGCAACTTTTTTTCCAAAGAATACGCCTTTTCGCGTACGTAATCCGCCCGCTGCTGCCACGATCCGCATTCGACCAGCTCGTCCGTCGAAACAGGCTCCCCGACCAGTATCCGGAAATGTTTTCCCTTCTGCGAAAACATCTCGTCGGGCAGATAGAGCATCTCGATATTGAACCGGATACCTATCTTCCTCCGAAAATTGGAAAGGCGGTAAAAGAAATCGGATAGTTCGCCCTCGACGAAAACCGGCACGATCCGGCGCCCGGACGCCGCCGCCCGCTTGACGAAATTCGAACGCCACGGCAAATCGGACACCACCCCCTGCCGACGGCGCGAACAAAGCCCGGCCGGGAAGGTCAGAATCGGACAGTCGCTTGCAAAAGCTTCGTCGAACCTGCGCAGGTATTCCCCGCATTGCGAACCGTGCTTGTTCACCGGGATCCAGAGCGGTCGCAGCGGCTCGACGTGCATCAGCAAATCGTTCACGATCACCCGCGCATCGCCGAAATATCCGACCAGCTCGTCGGCCAGCATCATACCGTCCATTCCCCCGAAAGGATGGTTCGAGGCAAAGAGATACCGTCCCTTCGGGTCGAGCTTTTCGAGCCCTTCGACCGAATAGGTCACTCCCCAGAACTTAAAACAAGCCTGGATAAACTGCTGAGGAGGAAGCGCGGAATACTCATCCAGAATATAGTTGATTTCGTCCTGATGGATCGTGCGCTTGAGCCAGCGGATAACGAATCCCGGCACCCATCGGGCGATCCGGGGAGCCTTTGCCGCAAGCACGGCATCGACATCTATTTTCGGCATAACGTAACCCTTTTAATTATCGGTCGAAAGTCGTACGACGCCCGATTTGCACCTATCGCACCTACGCTCGGATTTCCAATCGAAACTCCGCATCGGTACAGGGAGATCCCGGAAGCGGGACACCCCGGCCTTCCGGAGTACGACCGTTCTCAACCGTTTTTTCTTCGGTAAAGATAACGATTTTTCCCTGCAAATTGCCTAACTTTACACCCTAAATATATATCGAAGCCAAATGACCTCCGTCTATCATACGCCCGTCCTGCTCGAAGAGTCCGTCCGACTGCTCGACATCGATCCTGCAGGAACCTATGTCGATCTCACCTTCGGCGGTGGCGGACATTCGCGCCGCATCCTGTCGGCACTGGGCGACCGGGGACGTCTTTACGCCTTCGATCAGGATCGGGATACCCGGGACAACTGTCCGGAAGACAGCCGCTTCCATTACGTCGAAAGCAACTTCCGCTTCATGCGGGGCGCCCTGCGGCTGCGCGGAGTAACCCGGGTCGATGGTATCCTGGCCGACCTGGGCGTGTCGTCCCACCATTTCGATGCCGTCGAACGGGGATTCTCGTTCCGGGGTTCGGCACCGCTCGACATGCGGATGAACCAGCGCGGAGGAGGCACGGCGGCCGACCTGGTGAACACGCTCGACGCCGATGCCCTGACCCGCATCCTGGGCGATTGGGGCGAAATCGACACCCCCTGGAAAGTCGCCGCCTGCATCGTCCGCGCACGGACCGCGCAGCCGATCCTGACCACCGCAGACCTGGTTGCGGCCGTAGCGCCCTGTACCCCGAAAAAGGACGAATCGAAATTCCTGACCAAGCTGTTCCAGGCCCTGCGCATCGAAGTAAACGGAGAAATGGAAGCGCTCAAAATGGCGCTGGAACAGAGCCTCAAGGTGCTGCGCCCCGGCGGACGGCTGGTAGTGATCTCCTACCACTCGCTCGAAGACCGGCTGGTGAAGAACTTCCTGCGCAGCGGTAATTTCGAGGGGCGCATCGAAAAGGATTTCTTCGGCAAGCCCGAAACGCCGTTCGAAATCATTACGCGCAAGGCCGTCACTCCCTCCTCGGAAGAGCTCGTCCGCAACCCGCGTTCGCGCTCGGCCAAACTGCGAGCCGCTGCCAAAATCGTACGCCAATAACCGTTTCCGACCGACATGAAATACAACGACCACGAATTCGACCCCGTCACCGACGAGGAGCGTGCCGCCCGGGAGCGGGAGGAAGAGCTCGCCCGCCGCATCCGGCGCGAAGTGCTGCGCGTGCAGAGCGGCGAAGCCGACGAGGAAATTCGTGCCGACCGGGAGCGGGAGCAGGCCGAAGAGGAGGCCCGGCAGGAGGAGCAGCGCAAGGAGGAGCGCCGCCGCTCGAACATCTTCTGGCTCCTCTTTTCGGGCAATATTCTGGTTCGGAAAGGAGCCTCGGAATACTATCGTTACATGATTTGCATCGCCGCGATGTTTTTCGTCAGCATCTTCGTAATGTTCACGGCGCTGCACCTCGACATGAAATACTCGCGGCTTTACCGCGAGGTCCAGATGCTGCGCGAGCGCTCGACGCGCCTTCAGGAGCAGCGTTTCCGCCATACGACCCACTCGGCCATCCTCGAAGAGCTGCGCCGACGGGGCATCGACTTGTACGACCCGGTCGTTCCGGGTGAAATTCTCGACGACTGATGAGCAAGATGAAACCGGAAAAATCGCGCATCAAAAGCGACATCCTGCTGCGGGTGAGGTTGCTCTACATCCTCTTCATCCTGGCGGGACTGCTCATCTTCGCACGTCTGGTATGGGTGCAGCTCTTCAGCTCGGAGGTCGCCTACAATGCCGAACGGCTCGCCGGACGCATCTTCACCGAACAGATCATCCCGGCCCAGCGGGGCAACATCCTCACGCGGGACGGAGATCCGCTGGCCACCTCGATCTTCCGCTACCGCGTCGAATTCGATTTCGGCAGCCCGGGGCTCGACTCCGTGCGTACGTTCCACGAACAGAGCGACTCGCTGTCCAAACTACTTGCCGCCTATTTCGGCGACAGATCCGCAGCCGAATACCGTCGCATGTTCCGCACGCAGCATGCCAAACACTACCAGGTAAAATACCGCAAGGACACCCTCGTTCCCCGCTCCGAAGGACGCATCGCCCGCTGGATCGACCGGATTTTGGACCGGGAATTCGTGCCGAAAAAACTCTACGATACCCTGCGCGACCACACTCCCGTCCAAATCTTTCCCCGCGACATCGACTACACCGAATGGGAAACCCTGCGCAAATACCCGCTCCTGAACTGGAACATGGGCATGGTTTACAACCTGCGTGAAAGCGACGAACGCATCTATCCGCAGGGCGAACTGGGGCGCCGCACGATCGGACTGACCGGCGACCGGGGCAATTACGGCATCGAGGCCGTCTATCGCGAAGAGTTGGCCGGCCGCGACGGTCGGGCCACGCGCCAACGCATCGCCCGGGGTTTTTACGGCCGCGTCGTGGACGGCGACAACATCGACCCGATCGACGGACTGGACGTGGTCACGACGCTCGATCTCGATGTGCAGGACGTGGCGAACCGTTACCTGCGCGAACAGCTCGAAGCCCAGAACGCCATCTGGGGTACCACGATCGTGATGGAGGTCCGCACGGGCGAAATCCTCGCCCTCGTGAATCTGGGCCGCACCCCCGGCGGCGGATACGCCGAGCGGGAGAACTACGCCATCGGGCGTAACACGGAGCCGGGCTCGACCTTCAAGCTGGCTTCGATGCTGCTGTTGCTGGACGACGCGGATATGCCGCTGGACCAGACCTACGACACGGGCAACGGACGTGTGGTGAAGGTCGGCGGCATCCGGGTGCAGGATTCGCACGCCGGATTCAACGACATGGATTTCCGCACGGCGGTCGCCCAGTCGTCGAACGTCTATTTCGCCAAGGCGATCTGGGAGCGTTATGCCGACAACAAGGAGCGTTACAGCGACTTCATGAAAAAGCTGCACCTCGACCAAACCGTCGGACTGGAGGCTTTCGGCGAGAAAAAACCGCTCTTTCAGGATTGGAAGGAGGTGCCCGACCCCAACAGTATGCTCGTACGCCGCTCGTTCGGCTATCGTATCAAACTCTCCCCGATCCAGGTCATCACCCTCTACAACACCATTGCCAACGACGGCAAAATGATCTCTCCGATCCTGGTTCGGGAGCTGCGCCGGGGCGACGACGTGGTCGAACATTTCAAGGCCCGAACGCTCGTGGACAAGATATGCTCCGAACGCACGCTGCGCGAGGTCCGCAAACTTCTCGAAAGCGTCGGCACGGAAGGTACGGGTGCTGGATTTTTCCGCGACACGACCCTCTACACCGTAGCGGCCAAGACCGGTACGGCCCAATACGCCGACGACAAGATCGGCTACCGCGACGGCTACTACATCGGCAGCATGGTCGCCTACTTCCCGGCTCACAACCCCCGCTACACGGTGCTCACGACGATCCACACCAAACGGCAGGCCGGCAAATCCTATTACGGCGGCCCGCTCTCGGGTCCGGTGGTCAAGAAGGTCGTCACCTACCTCTACAACCGGGAGCACGACTGGGATCTCTCGCCGGAAAATTCAGGGGAAAAACACTATCCCCGGCGAATCAAAGGCGGCGACATCGCCCAAATCCGCCGCATCGCCGACAAATTCTCGCCCCGCACCTCGTTCGAAGACCGCAAAGGCTGGGGAACGGTACGGATCGACTCCCTCTCGAACGTCACGATCTCGACGCTCGCACAGGACGACCAAACGATGCCCAACGTCGTAGGCATGGGACTCAAAGACGCCCTGTTCCTGCTCGAAAGCCGGGGCCTCAGAGTTTCCTTCTCGGGACGAGGCTCCGTCCGATACCAAAGCATCGCTCCCGGCACGCGGATCTCGCGCGGGGGAGCCGTAACCATAACACTCAAATAAAGAGATGAAACAAATTCAAGAATTAATCAAGGCGACACAGGTGCTCCGCGTGGAAGGCAACTCCGATACACGTGTGAGCAGACTGGCGTATGACTCCCGCCGCATCGCTCCCGGGGACTGCTTCTTCGCCGTGAGCGGCACCCAAAGCGACGGGCACGCCTATATCGATGCGGCCGTCGCCGCCGGAGCGGTCGCCGTTGTCTGCCAGCGGCTGCCCGAACACCTCGCCCCGTCGGTCTGCTACGTCGTCGTAGCGGATACCAACGCCGCGATGGCCGACATGGCCGCCGCATTCTACGGCGACCCGAGCCGTCAGCTCAAACTGGTCGGCATCACGGGCACCAACGGCAAAACCACCACCGTCACCCTGCTCTACGACCTCTTCCGGGGCTTGGGCTACAAGGTCGGTCTGATCTCGACGGTCGTTTACCGCATCGACACCGAACGCATCGAATCGACCCACACCACGCCCGACGCCATCCGGCTGAACGAGATGATGGCCCGCATGGTCGAAGCCGGGTGCGAATACTGCTTCATGGAGGTTTCCTCGCACGCCATCGTGCAGGAACGCATCCGGGGACTGCATTTCACGGGCGGCATCTTCTCGAACATCACCCACGACCATCTGGACTACCACAAGACTTTCGCCGAATATATCCGGGCAAAAAAACTCTTCTTCGACAATCTCCCGAAAGAGGCTTTCGCACTGATAAACATCGACGATCGCAACGGCCGGGTCATGGTGCAGAACACGCGGGCGACCGTCAAGACCCTCTCGCTGCAATCGATGGCCGACTTCCGATGCAAGATCCTCGAAACACACCCCGACGGTATGGAACTGCGCATCGACGGACGTGAAGTATGGGTCCATTTCCTCGGCCGCTTCAATGCTTACAACCTGCTCTGCGTCTATGCTGCGGCCCTGCTGCTGGGCGCCGACCGCGAAGAGGTGCTCCAAATCATGAGCACGCTGCATCCCGTAAGCGGACGTTTCGAGTTCGTGCGAGCCGCCGACGGCACTACGGCGATCGTCGATTACGCCCATACGCCCGACGCTCTGGAAAAAGTGCTCCAGACCGTCGAGGAGATCCGCCGCCCGGGACAACAGCTCTTCGTGCTGTGCGGCTGCGGCGGCGACCGGGACAAGACCAAACGCCCCGAAATGGCGCAGATCGCCGTAAAATACGCGACCACCGCAATCCTCACTTCGGACAACCCCCGCCACGAAGATCCCGACGCGATCCTCGACGACATGGTCGCAGGACTCGCCCCGGGTGACCGCTACCTGCGGATCGCCGACCGCGCCGAAGCCATTCGCACGGCCGCGATGCTCGCCAAGCCGGGCGACATCCTCCTGCTGGCCGGCAAGGGACACGAAACGTATCAGATCGTCGGCGACGTAAAAAACCATTTCGACGACAAGGAGGAGGCTCTCCGTGCCTTCGCCCTCTACGCTAAAAATTAACCTGCGACATGCTCTATCATCTTTTCAAATATTTCGACAACGTTCACAACCTGCCCGGCGCAGGTATGTTCCAGTACATTTCGTTCCGCGCGGCGGCAGCCATCATCATCGCCCTGCTGATCGTCATCGTCTTCGGACGCAACATCATCAACTTCCTGCGCCGCAAACAGATCGGTGAGGAGATCCGCGATCTGGGGCTCGAAGGACAACTCCAGAAGAAAGGCACGCCCACGATGGGCGGCGTAATCATCCTGCTGGCCATTCTCATCCCCGTACTGCTTTTCGGACAGCTCGACAACGTCTATATCCAACTGATGCTGGTTTCGACGATCTGGCTGGGGCTGATCGGCTTTCTGGACGACTACATCAAAGTCTTCCGCCACCACAAAGAGGGGCTCAAAGGGCGTTTCAAGATCGTGGGACAGGTCGGCCTGGGCATTATCGTAGGTACGACCATGTGCTTTTCGCCCGACATCGTCGTCCGGGAAAAGACGACCGAACCGGTCGAAACGATCTACCTCGACGAACACGGCCGAACCATCGCCGACCACATCCAGCGGCGCATCGTCAGCTCCGAGAGCCGTCAGACGACCCAGACCACGATTCCCTTCGTCAAGGACAACGAATTCGATTACAGCTGGCTCACGGGCGGCAACCGCACCCTCACTTGGATTCTCTACGTCGTCGTGGCGATCCTGGTGGTCACGGCCGTTTCGAACGGCGCCAACCTCACGGACGGACTCGACGGCCTGGTGACGGGGGTATCGGCCCCGATCGTACTGGTGCTGGGCATCCTGGCCTATCTCTCCGGACACATCGTCTATGCCGACTACCTGAACATCATGTACATTCCGGGCAGCGGCGAACTGGTCGTCTTCGCAGCGGCGCTGGCCGGTGCGCTGGTCGGCTTCCTCTGGTACAACAGCTTCCCGGCACAGATCTTCTCATCAACAACGCCGGGATCGCGGATTATGCGCTCATCAACACCATCACACCCGAACGCTGGCACAGGCTGTTTGCCGTCAACGTCGACGGCGCGTTTTACTGCATCCGCGCAGCCCTTCCCCATATGCTGCGGCAGCAGTCCGGCTGCATCCTCAACGTCAGCTCCATGTGGGGGCAGATCGGCGCGTCGTGCGAGGCGGCGTATTCGGCGACGAAGGGCGCGATCCTCGCTCTGACCAAGGCGCTGGCGCAGGAGCTGGGGCCGTCCGGCATCCGCGTGAACGCCGTCGCGCCGGGCGTCATCCAGACCGATATGTGTGCGCACGTAGACCCTGCCGTCATGG
>OHJU01001238.1_pt1 | contig 11835 bp, 8 predicted proteins | sample 1568711 | NCBI WGS metagenome assembly OHJU01 (sample SAMEA3879574, study PRJEB24766) | human gut metagenome | biome: human-associated habitat; feature: feces | place: USA | collected 1985/1987 | reverse complement strand
GAGCGTGTCCATCTTGGGGGGCTTGGCCCCGCCGAGGATGGCTTTGAAGTCGGCACAGGCCGCCCGGTAAAGCTCAATATCCGCTTCATGCTCCGCAAGAACGTCTGTGAGATCATGCTGGACACCACCGGCGAGGGTCTGCACAAGCGCGGCTACCGCCGCAACGCTATGGAAGCCCCCCTGCGTGAGACGCTGGCGGCTACCATCGCCGACCTTGGCCGTGTGCGCCTCTACAGTCTGGTGGAGGATCCCTTCTGCGGCAGCGGCACGTTGCTGATCGAAGCCGCACAAAAGGCCATGAACATCGCCCCGGGTCTGAAGCGCCGCTTTGCCGCCGAGCGTTACAGCTTTGTGCCCGCTGCCCTGTGGGCAGAGCAGCGCCAGAAGGCACTGGCAGAGTCCAAGCTGGACGTGGGCTTTGAGGCCTTCGGCTACGATATCGACCCCGCCGCCGTGGCACAGGCCAACGTCAACGCCAAGCTGGCCGGTGTGGAAAACCGCTGCCACTTTGAAGTGGCCGATGTTGCCACCTTTGCCGCAAAGCCGGAGGCCATCGTGCTGACAAACCCTCCGTATGGTGAGCGTCTGGGCACTATTGAGGGCGCTGCCAAGCTGGCGCGCACGCTGGGACAGCAGATGGAAGCCAGCCCCTGCGCCGGTCTGTACGCCATTACCGCCGATATGGACTTTGAACTGCACTACGGCAAGCGCGCCAACAAGCGCCGCAAGATGTACAACGGCATGATCCCCTGCCAGCTGTATATGTACTATAACGCCCCCAAGACCGAAAAGGTGGCAAAGCCCATGCCCAAGTCTGGCTTTGACGGCAAGCGCACCCATTTTGAAAAGAAGTAAGGGCATTTAAACCCTGCTCCCGGCAGACATTGACGGAAAAGTGTGTCTTTTGCCGGGAAAATCAAGCACAAACACCCGCAGCCTGTCTTTTACACAAAAGAGACGGACTGCGGGTGTTTTTTTATAAGAGAAAACGATTTCACAAAATTCGGCATAATGACAAATTACGGCAGTTTTTGCATCCGGTGGTTGCGTTGCCGAACAAAAAGGATTATACTAACCTTATTGACCGCAGGATGCAAAAACTGTACAGAAAGGATGGCTGGCTCTTATGAAGGGACGGATGCGGCCCTATCTGCCGGAACTGACGATCCGGGACTACAATACCTATATGCGTTACCTCCGCGGGGTGCGGCGGCAGATGTATAAGTCTTACGGCTTCTACGCCTGCCATCTGCTACGCACCAACGGGGTACTGTTTGCCATCCTATCCGACAGTCTGGCAGGACGTATGCCTACCTGCAAACGGCAGCGGGTGCCCGGTACGCTTTTTCGGCGCAGCATGATGTGCCAGACGCTGGGCATCCGGCAGGCGGCGCAGACGGAGATCCTGATGGGCTGGCATAATTTGCAGGATCGCAAGTACAGCGAGCTTCGCCCGGCGAAGCGCCTGCGCCGCGCAGTGGACAAGCTGCTGCTGCGCCGCGCCTACGACAAAGCACGGCAGGAGAACCCGGCACTGGAGCGGCTGTTTGCGCAGGAGCGGGAGCAGGCGGTGGTGCAGATGAACCTGAGCGCCAAAAACTACGCCCTTGCTGCCGAGCCTATGAGTAACGTCTACGGCGCTTTGTACTCCACGCTGGCTACGGATGACCCCAACCAGCGCAAGAGTATGCGGTACATCGGCAGCTGCATCGGCCGCATCTTCTAGCTGCTGGACAAGGCCGAGCGCTTTGAAGCCGACCGCCGCAACGGCCAGTACAACGTGTTCGTGGTCAACGAGCTCAACGGACAGCCTGCCGCCATAGAGAACGCCCGGCGGCAGGCGCTGGCAGCGGTCAACGACCTGATGCGGGCGTACAAGATGCTGGATTTCAAGCTGAACGACACCCTGCTGAACAATATCATGATCCTGGGCCTGCAGCACGCGGTCTACCCGCTGGAGCAGGACGCCGATACCGAAAAATGGGAGATCCCATGAAGAAACGAAAAAGCAAAAGCTGGTCCATGGCCTACTGCGGCATGGCAGCGGCACTGTGCGTGGCATTGATGCTGCTGGGCACCATCATCCCCATTGCCATGTTCATTGCGCCGGCGGTGGCCAGCTTTCTCATTGCAACGGTGTGCATGGAGTGCGGCATCACCATGGCGTGGACGGCGTACGCCGCTGTCAGCCTGCTGGGGCTGCTCTTTGTGCCGGATAAGGAGATCGCCCTGATCTTCACGGTGCTGCTGGGCTATTACCCGCTGGTAAAGCCCCGGTTTGACCGCATCCGTCCCCGGGCATTGCAGCTGGTGTGTAAGCTGCTGCTGTGCAACGCGGCGGTGCTTGCCATGTACGGTCTGCTGCTTATGCTGGTACCGGCGGGCAGCGTCTCGCAGGAGCTGCGCACTACCGCACTGGCAATGTCCCTGCTCACACTGGGCATGGGCAACGTGGCCTTTGTCCTGTACGACCGCGCACTGTGCAATATGCTGCTGCTGTACAAGCTGAAATGGATGCCCAAGCTGCATAAAATGCTGGGAATGCACTGAACCCCAAAAGCCATTGCAAAAAACATTGAAAGAAGGAATGCGTACCACAAGCTGACGCAAAGCGCCGGGCCACACGGGTGACAGCCGTGAGGGTGACGAGGAGAGGAATCATCGAAAGATTCGGCGGGTGTTTCTCCGGCTGAGGGCTATACCAGCCGCAGAACAGGGCAAAAACCGGCAGCAATACCGAAACAGAACCCTGCAAAGAAAGCCATACAAGAACATAGACTTTGATAGAGGAAACTGACTGTGCAGCAGCGCATTTCGGCGCGCCGCAGTCGGTCTGGAGGTGTTTTGTATGTGCGGCATTGTTGGTTATGTCGGTAAGCGCAGTGCGCAGGACGTGCTGCTGGATGGTCTGGAAAAGCTGGAGTACCGCGGGTACGATTCTGCCGGTGTGGCACTTACCCAGAGGGACGGTATCCGCGTGGTCAAAAGCAAGGGGCGGCTTTCCACCCTGCGCAGTAAGCTGGAAGAGCTGGCGCTGCCCCAGAGCAGCTGTGGCATCGGTCATACCCGCTGGGCGACCCACGGCGAGCCCAGCGATGTGAACAGCCACCCGCACTCCACGCCCCGGGTCAGCATCGTGCACAACGGCATTATTGAAAACTACGGCGCTTTAAAGGAGCGTCTGATTGCTAAAGGCTACACCTTTGCCAGCGAGACCGATACTGAGGTGCTGGTAAAGCTCATCGACAGCTGCTATCAGGGCGAGCCTTTACAGGCTTTGCAGGCTGCGCTTGCCAAGGTACGGGGCAGCTATGCGCTGGCGGTGCTGTTCAAGGACTACCCGGACACCATCTTTGCGGTCAAGCGGGAAAGCCCGCTCATCGTGGGCTGGGGCGAGGGCGAAAACTTTGTGGCCTCGGATATCCCGGCGCTGCTCAAGTACACCCGCAGCTACAGCGTGCTGGAGGAAGGGGACATGGCCGTGTGCACGGCACAGGGCATCCGCTTCTATAACGAGTTCGGCGAGGCAGTGGAGCGCGAAAAGCTGACCGCAGACTGGGATATGGAAGCCGCGGAAAAGGGCGGCTACCCCCACTTTATGCTCAAGGAGATCAACGAGCAGCCCGCCGCCATCACGGCAACGGTCAGCCCCCGGGTGGAGAATGGCCTGCCGGAGCTGCGCATCCCGGAATTGACGGATGAAAAGCTGCGCAGCATAGGCACAGTGCATCTGGTGGGCTGCGGCACGGCCATGCACGCCGGCATGGTGGGCAAGACCGCCATTGAGGCGCTGGCGCGAGTGCCCGCACAGGTGGATATCGCCAGCGAGTTCCGCTACCGCGACCCCATCCTGAAGCCGGAGGATCTGGTCATCATCATCAGCCAGTCCGGCGAGACCAGCGATACGCTGGCTGCCCTCAAGCTGGCTAAGAGCCGGGGCGTGCCGGTGCTTGCCATCGTGAACGTGGTGGGCAGCAGCATCGCCCGGGCGGCGGATTACGTCATGTACACCTACGCCGGGCCCGAGATCGCGGTGGCGTCCACCAAGGCCTATATGGTGCAGCTGTGCGTGCTGTACCTGTTTGCCCTGCGCTTGGCCTACGCGCGCGGGCAGCTGACCGAGGAAAAGACCAAATACTACACCGCCCAGCTGCTGCACGCATCCGAGGTCATCAAGCCCCGCCTTGCGGACTGCGAGCAGATCAAGTACCTTGCCAGCCGCTATGTGAACACCCAGAGCTGCTTTTTCATCGGGCGTGGGTTCGACTACGCCCTTTCGCTGGAGGGCAGCCTGAAGCTGAAGGAGATCAGCTATGTGCACTCGGATGCCTACGCCGCAGGCGAGCTGAAGCACGGCACCATCAGCCTGATCACGGACGGCGTACCGGTCATCGCGCTGGCGACCCAGAAAAACGTCTACGAAAAGACCATCTCCAACGCCAAGGAGACCCGCAGCCGCGGCGCACGGGTGCTGCTGTTCACCACAAAGGACGCGGAAGTGCCGGAGGGCGTTGCCACCGAGGTCATCCGCTTGGACGAGTACGACGACATCCTGATGCCGCTGCAGCTCATCGTGCCGCTGCAATTGTTTGCTTACTATATGGCCGTTCTGCGCGGCTGCGATGTGGATAAGCCCCGCAACCTTGCCAAGAGTGTAACAGTGGAGTGACCGGGGAGAATAAGATTTAGAATGGTCTCCGTTCCGCTCTGACCATTTTTAGCGGAAGAATATTTTTTAATTTTACAAGTCTGGAAAATCTGCGGATTTTCCAGACTTGTTTTTTCACGGGAAAAACCATCCCCTAAAGGGCATCTCTTCTTGTGAAAAAGTGGTTTAGAACCGCCCACAGGCGTTTCTGAACCACAGTAAAAATCATCTTTTCTCTGAATATGGTCGGAGCCGTGCAGAGACCATTCTAAATCGTCTATAACACAAAACCGCCCGTTGCACGAAATGCTGTGCAGCGGGCGGTCGTATATGCAGGGGAAGAGGAGCTTACCAGAACCAGTAGCGCTTCTTGAGCACGATGTAGGCAATGGCGATGAGGATCACCACCACGCCGCCTGCGATGAAGAAGGTCCAGTTGATATCACCGAACCGCAGGTTCTGGTTGGTCAGCAGGTAGCGGCCGGCGGTGTCGGCGGTGATGACGCCGTCCTTGTAGCTGTTCAGGAACTGCCACTTGTTGCTGATGGTGTTGTACAGGTACAGGCGGGAGTAGGTGCTCACGTCCAGTTCCAGCTGCACCGCGCAGGGAAGGGTACGGCCGTTATCCAGCTCAAACTCCAGCCCCTCTTCGCTCTCGGTGAAGGTGATGGCGGTGTCGATCTCGCTGGTGGTACTCTTCACGTCCTTACCGGAAACGTTCAGAGTGTAGCCATCGCCCACCACGCACAGGGTCTTGCCGGTGGTGCGCAGGGCGTTCAGGATCTCTCCGGTCACGATGGGAACCTCAGACTGGGCGAACACCACCTGATCCTCGGTGCTGTCCTGAATAGTCTGCACCACAGGGTCCAGCGGGATAGTGGTGTTGTCGTCCGGGGTGTTCGTGCCGTCATTGCTGCTGTCGCTGCCGGAGGCGGCATCTGCCGAGCGGTTCACGATGACGGTGACCATGGCAGTAGCCTTGCCGTTGGAGATGGTAATGGAGGTAGAACCGGTGCCTACCGCCGTGACCACGCCCGTGGGGCTGACCGTGGCAATGCTGCTGTTGCCGGACTTGAAGGTGAAGGACTGGGATGCACTGGCAGGGGTGGCCTTGGCCGTAATGGTGCGGGTGGCACCGGGCTTGAGCACGATGTAGTTGGTGTTGGGGGTGATCACCTGTCCGCTGTTGTTGGAGGTGGTGCCGCTTGTGCCGGTGGAGGAATCCGTGGGCAGGGCAAGCACCGTAACGGTGGTGGTGGCTACCACCGAGCCGCAGGTTGCGGTAATGGTGGCTTTGCCGGGAGCTACGCCGGTCACACGGCCAAAGCTGTTCACCGTAGCAATCTTCTCGTTAGAGGAGGTCAGGGTGACAGTGGCGTAGTTGGAAGCAGAGCTGGGGCGCACCTGCAGCGAAGCCGAGACCGAGTTGCCCACATAGATGGTGTTGGAGGAGAGGGAAAGGTCCATCTCGGTCACGATCATGGAGGAGTCCATGGATACCACGATGGTGTAGGCGCAGATCTGGTTGCCGGCTGCTGCCGTAACGGTGGCAGTGCCAACGCCCACAGCCTGTACCACGCCGCTGCTGCTTACGGTCAGCACGCTGCTGTCATCGGTCAAAAAGACCACAGAGTCGGTGCTGTAACTGGGGCTGACCACGGGGGACAGCTGCTGAGAAGCGCCCAGCAGCATATTGGCAGAGTAGCTGCCGGTGGAAATGCTCTCGGCGGGCACGTCCTTGAGCCATGGCAGTGAAACGCCGTTCTGCTCTTCAACGGGCAGACTGGCTGCGGCAGCGCTTAGTGCGGTGCCGCATACCAGCACACCCAGCATCAGCACACAGGCGGCCAGTTTCTTTGCGGTTCGAATCATGTTGTTTGTACCTCTTTGGGGTGGTGTAGAAGGGGGCATCCTGCCGTGCTGCGTAATCCGCTTTTAGCGGAACAGCACGCCCAGAGCCTCCATAGCATACTCAAAATAGGTGACCTGATCGTATTCCACGCGGGCGGTCACGCTCATACCGTTGGAAAGATCCACCTTGTCGCCGCTGCGGCTCACCACATAGGTGGCGTCAGGCTTGATGGTCATCTTGTAGTAGGAGCCGTTGTTGCTGGAGGTCACATCGCTATCAATGGAGGTGACCGTGCCGGTCAGCGTGCCGTAGGAATACTCCGACAGGCCGGTGATGGCGATCTTGCAGGGGTCGCCGACATGCAGCAGGGGGCGGTCGTTCACCGTCACCATGGCCATGATCTCCAGATCATCGTTCTCGCTGGCAACGGTAGCCAGTGCAGAACCGGCACTCAGCACCATGCCCTCCTTGTAAGGGCTGTCCATGTGGATCACGCCGGAGGTGGGCGCATAGATGAAGTAATCGTTGGCACCAGTGTTCAAAGAATCCAGCTGCGCCTGCAGGTTATCCACGTTGACCTGTGCGCTGGTAATGCTCTGGGAGATGGACTGCATGGTAGAGTAGTACAAAGACTCCAGCTCGCTCTGGTTCTGCTCCATCAAAGCCTTGATCTGGGTGTCGGAGTAACCGGCAGCCTGATAGGTGGTGGCGTCAAAGGTCTTTTGCGCTACCTGGCTTTTGTAGGTCTGGTACTGGTAGTAGTAGGGCTGGTCCTCGGCATTCGTCTCGTCGAAGTAGTTGGTGTCGTCCTGAATGCACTTGAGCAGCTTGTTGTACTGATCCAGCTGCTTCTGGTAGATATCCAGCTGGCTTTGCAGGTTATCCTTCTGCATATCCAGATCGGTGCTCTTCAGCCGGGCGATCAGGTCGCCCTCATTCACATAGCTGCCCTCAGAGACATACAGCTCGGTGATGGAGCCGGAGTAGCTGGACATGATGTAGGTCTTGTTGGCGGCCTGCACCACACCGCTGTTCTGGCTGACATAGATGCGGTTGGTCTGGGTGCTCCAGATCACCAGAAAAATCATGAACAGACCGGTCAGAATGACAAAGGCGTACCCGTAAGGGGGCAGCTTTTTGTCCATCATGATCCGGCGGTCCTGCAGATCCGAAAGGTTCTGAATGGTTGTCGTCATAATTATTTGGTCTCCATAAATACGTCGATCACGGCATCGTCATCGTCCTGATTGACATAGATGGTATAGTTGTCGCCGGTCAGCTTGATGTCGTTTTCAAAGGCCATGATCTGCAGCTTGGCGGTAGCCAGCTGGTTGTGGCTCATCGGACCAGTGTAGTGGGCGTACAGGCAGTTTTTCACCCGCAGCACAGCGTCCATGTGGTAGCCGGGCTCCATCTGGGTGATCATCTGGGTAGCCTGCTGCATCATGTACAGTTCCGGCACATGATCCGGGCCGGTACCCATCTTTACCGCCTGCACCAGCGGGCCGATAGGCTGTGCGCCGTTGCTCTTCATAAAGTTCTGCATCTGGGTCAGGATGACCGGCAGATTGCCCAGTTCCTCAGGGCGCACGAGGCGGGAGAGGACATTGGTCAGCTTGAGGGTCTTGTTTTCAGCAACTTTGATCTCATTCATGATAAATTACCCCTAATCCTGTTATATTTTTAATGTGAGCCGAAACAAAAAGGTGCCCGGAAGCGTCTGCCTCCGGGCACACCATAACGAGGCATTTTTTGGTTTCCCAGCGGGAAAGCGCTTATGCTGCATCCGGGCAAAGGCTGCGGATGCGGTGCGGTCAGTAGGTGATGGACTCGCCGTCGTCGTCCTCTTCCACCACAGCAGAAGGTACCTGCGGAGCGGGCTCGGACTTGCGCTTGCGGAAGATGCCCTGCTGCATATTCCACAGCTCGGCATAGCGACCATTCTTTGCCATCAGTTCCTCATGGTTGCCGCGCTCCACGATCTTGCCGTGATCCATCACAAGGATCAGGTCGCAGTCACGGATGGTAGAAAGGCGGTGCGCCACGATCAGCATGGAGCGGTCTGCCAGTTGCTCGTAGATCATATTGAAGATCAGCGTCTCGGTGGCAAAGTCCAGATTACTGGTAGACTCGTCCAGAATGTAGAGGTTAGAGTCCTTCAGGAAGGCGCGTGCCAGTGCGATACGCTGCTTCTCACCGCCGGACAGGCCGTTGCCGGCTTCCTCCAGATAGGTGTTGTACTGCAGCGGCAGGTGACGGATAAACTCGTGGGCATCGGCCTTCTTGGCAGCTTCCTTCACCTCGTCCAGTGTGGCATCCATACGGGAGATGCGGATGTTGTCGTAGATGGTCTTACTGAACAGCTCGATGTTCTGGGGCACATAGGCAATGGCGCGGCGCACCGAACTGTTGGTGTACTCGGCCAGATTTGCGCCGTTTATGTCGATTTCGCCGTCCTCGGGGTCGTAGTACTTCAGCAGCAGTTTGGTGATGGTGGATTTGCCGCTGCCGCTGCCGCCCACCAGCGCCACCTTTTTACCGGCGGGAATGGTGAAGCTGATGTGATCCAGCGCGGGAGCGCGGTTGCCGTAGCGGAAGGTAACGTCCTTGAACTCAATGTCGCCCTCCACCTTGTCCAGCTCGCTCTGCTCCACACCCTCGGCGGTCTCGTACTCAGAGGGGTAATCCATGATCTCGGTCAGACGCTTCATGGAGATGCTGGCTTCCTGGATCTGCATCTGCAGACCAATCAGGTTGCTCAGGGGGGAGGTGAAGTAGCCGGACAGGGTGCTGAAGGCCATAAAGCCGCCCAGCGTCATCTCGCCGTTCAGCACCTGCGTGATGCCCACGTAGGTGGTAAGCATACTGAAACCGGTGGAGATGAAGGAAGAGATCAGGCCCTGCGTGGTGCTGATGCGGCTGGAGCGCAGGCTGATCTTCAGGCTCTTCATGTACTCGCGTTCCAGATTATCCAGCTCGGTCTGCTCGTTGGCATTGCACTTGACGGTCTCGATGCCGCGCAGGCTCTCGATCATCTGGCTGTTCAGCGCAGCAGACTGTGCCATGCTCTCTTCGTTGATCTTTTTATAAGGCTGTTTGTACACCAGCACCAGAAGGATGCTGACCAGCGCCATGAACAGCGAGATGGAGAACAGCATGGCGTTCATGCGGAACAGAATGATGCCGGTGATGACAGCCATGGAGATATCCATCACAAGGCTCAGCGCGATGCTGGTAAAGATAGATTTGATGGTGTTTGCGTCCGAGTAACGGGTGGTGATATCACCGGTCTTGCGGGTGGCAAAGAACTTCATGGGCAGGTTGAAGATGTGCCCGAAGTAACCTAGCATCAGCGGGATATCGATCTTGATGGACAGATGGATCAGCACCCATTGGCGCACAAAGCCGATCAGCGTGCTGGTAATGCTGACCACACTGAACACCAGGATCAATGTGACCAGCAGGCTGTTCAACCCGTAGGGCAGCACCTCGTCCATCAGGATCTTATTAAACATGGAGGACGCGATGCCCAGAATGGTGGTGATGATCGAACTGAGGATGGCGTAGAAGAACAGCTTTTTCTGGGGCAGCAGCAGGTTGATATACCGCTTCATCATGCCGCCCTTTTCAATCTTGCCGCCCTTGAACTCCGAGGTGGGGTTCAAAAGCAGCAGAACGCCGGTAAAGTTCTTGTAGAACTCGTCCAGACTGATCTTTTTCAGTTCCGTGCCGGGGTCGCCGATGATGACGTAATCCTTGCACTTATGTTTTTTGCCCTTTTCCTCTTCTTCCTTGCGGGTCTCGGCGTCCTGCAGCATATGCTTGCGGCGCGCGCCATCATCCTTGATGGTGGTCTTTTTGAACACCACAACAAAGTGAGCCAGACCCTGATCGGTGATGACCTGTGCAATACAGGGAAGCGAGAAATCGCTCAGAAAGTTTTCGCGGTCCACGCGGACTGCGGCGGTGGTAAAACCAAGTTCATTGGCGGCTTTTTGCAGGCCTACAAGGTTGGTGCCTTTCAGGTCGGTGCCCATCATATCCCGCAGGCGGGTAATGGTAACTTCCTTTTTGTAGTGCAGGCACACCATGGCCAGACAGGCAGCCGCACAGTCGGTGGTATCGTGCTGCCGGACGTAGGTATAACGCATAGATGTTTCCTTTTACTCTCAAGATTTATTCAAACGACACCAAGCCGCCCTGCCGCCCTGCGTTTGCCGCACAAGACCACCGGCCTGCCTGCTGATTTGACCAACGAAAAAACTGCGCTCCTGCACGGCAGTCTTCTGACCGGGGAGCGCCTGTCTGTGGGCAGAAAAGACTGTGCAGCCTGCACAGTACCTTTTCCACGCCTATAAACTTATAAAAGTATACCACAACCACTAGGGTTCTTCAAGGCGATATTTTTTAAGAACCGTAAAGAAAGGGCGAAAAAGATGCAGATAAACAAAAAAGCGATGGAAGAATATCCATCGCTTGCTGGCGCCTCTTGCCTGACTCGAACAGGCGACACCCTGATTAACAGTCAGGTGCTCTAACCGACTGAGCTAAAGAGGCATATCAGTGACTGCGAGAAATATTATACCGCAGTCACCGCACTTTTGCAAGCCCTTTTTGCAAAAAATGCTGAGTAATTTGTCAGTTATGAAAAAAGCAACGCAAAAACGCCCGTAGGTGCTTCTGCGCTGCTATAAAAGGATGCTTTTTTGAAATTACTTCAGTTTGCTCTTGGCCTTCATGCGCTGGTCGTGGTTCAGGATCTGCTTGCGGATACGCAAATTCTCCGGGGTGACCTCCAGCAGCTCGTCCTGAGCAAGGAACTCCAGACAACCCTCGAGGCTCAGCTTGCTGATGGGGATCAGGCGCAGAGCGTCGTCGGAGCCGGAAGAACGGGTGTTGGTCAGGTGCTTGGTCTTGCAGACGTTCACGTCCACATCCTCGCCGGAAGCGGTGTAGCCGATGACCATGCCCTCGTACACCTTTTCGCCGGGGCCCACCAGCAGGGTGCCGCGCTGCTGAGCGTTGAACAGGCCGTAGGTGACGGCCTCGCCGGTCTCAAAGCTGACCAGAGAACCGGTGGAGCGGTTGGCGATCATGCCAGCCCAGACGTCGTAGCCGTCAAAGATCTGGTTGATGATGCCCTCGCCGTGGGTATCGGTCAGGAACTGGTTGCGGTAGCCGAACAGGCCGCGGCTGGGCATACGGAACTCCAGACGCACACGGTCGGAACCCAGAGACTCCATCTGCTGCAGGATGGCCTTGCGCTGGCCCAGACCGGTCATGACAGCACCCTGATACTGAGTGGGGACGTCGATGACGACGTGCTCCATAGGCT
>OHJU01001235.1_pt1 | contig 11841 bp, 10 predicted proteins | sample 1568711 | NCBI WGS metagenome assembly OHJU01 (sample SAMEA3879574, study PRJEB24766) | human gut metagenome | biome: human-associated habitat; feature: feces | place: USA | collected 1985/1987 | reverse complement strand
AAGCCCTGTGTTCCGCAGAGAAAAGCTGGAACTGATACACTGGTTCAGCAGGTCCCCGGCCAGGACGTAGTCCAATTCCGCCGGGGTCAGCCCGCCCTTTTCCAGGGCCCGGGTCAGGGCCTCCTGCTGCATGGCGGACTCCGCTTGCTCCCAGGTGTCCTTCCCGAAGAAGGAATCCGTGCACAGCAGGTCAAAATGCCCCGCCAGGGGGCCGTTGGCCTCGAATTTTCCGCCGACGTTGGCATAGGACACCACGCTGGGGGGCCGCAGCAGGGCCACCGTCTGCCGGCCCAGGCGTCTGGACGTCATAAAAATCACCTCTTGTCCATAGTCTGCCGCACCGACGCCTGAATATGCGCAAAAACCTCCGCCGGGCGGCGCCCGGCGGAGGTTTTGTGTTCTTTTTTTACTTGCCCACCGCGTGGAAATACAGCGACAGCATACCGGGGCCCACATGGGCGCCGGTCACCGGCTCGTGGGGCACCAGCAGGATGGGCCCCCGATGGCCCGCCTCCCGCAGCTTGGTCTCCAGCCGCAGGGCCTCGCCGGGGCAGTCCCCGTGGGAGATGCCGATCAGGTCGTCCAGGTCGATGGCCCGCTCCTTATAGATGCTCACCAGCCGCTCGATGGCCCGCAGCTTGCCCCGGGCCTTGTCGAACAGGACGATCTTGCCCTCCTCGTTGCCCCGGAGGATAGGCTTGATCTGCAGCAGGGAGCCCACCAGCGCCGACGCACCGGAGATGCGGCCGCCCTTGCGCAGATACTTCAGGTCATCCACGGCGAAATACTGGCAGTAATTCTGGCAGTACACCGTCATTTTCTCCACCAGCTCATCCAGGCCCATGCCCTGGCGCACCAGGGAGGAGGCCTTCAGAGCCGGGATCCCCGCCCCCAGAGACGCGCCCATGCTGTCGATGGGGCAGACCCGGCGGCCGGGATATTCCTCCATCAGCTCATCCCCGGCCAGCTTGGCCGACCACCAGCTGCCGCTGATGCCGGCGGAAATGCTGAAATACACCACGTCGTCCCCCTGGGACAGATAGGTCTCAAAGGCCTTTTTGGCATCGTCCGGGTTCACCATGGAGGTGCGCACGTCGGCGCCGGAGCGCAGGGCCTCATAATACTCGTGGCCGTCCAGCCCCTCCGGGGCCGGCTGATCGTCAATGGTCAAGGCCATAGGCAGCAGGTGGATGTTGTATTGCTCCCGCAGTTCGGGGGACAGATTGGCCCCGGAGTCCACAAAAATCTGAATCATGATAAACGGTTCCTTTCCAAGGTAATTCGATTAAATATTGTGCTTTACCCAATCCGCCAGGGTGTCGAACAGCTGCTCATACCCCGGCACGGTCAGGTGGATGCCGTCGGCGGCAATCAGCTGGGACAGCCGGTGGTTCCGCAGAAACGTCTGCCGCACCGGGATCAGGGGGATGTTCTCCCGCAGGGCGATCTCCGCCGCCGTGTCGGCGTATAGCTCCTGGTGGCGATAGATCATCTGAGGCTCCCCCAGCCAGTCCAGAATGCGGTCCCGCCGCAGATTGTCCCGGCACAGGAAGTCCAGATACCGCTCCCCGTCAATGGGGGGCAGGGTCATCATCACCGGCTGCACCCCGCCCTGGCGCAGGGCGTCCAGGGTCTCATGCAGGGTGTCGGCAAACTCCGGCAGCTCCGTGTTGGGCCGGTGATCGGCCTCGGGGTCGGCGTCGATGGCGGCCCAGTCGAAGTCGCTGTCGTTGCCGCCGTAGGACACCAGGGCATACCGGGCCTCCAGGCCCCGGTCCAGGTCATGCCGCACCAGGCTCAGCCCCTTGCGGATGGTGGCCCCCATTTTCGACCGGTTCACCACCTCCACCAGCTTGGTCTGGTAGCGCTGCATGACTTCATTGATGTGAAAATGATAGTGAAAATCTCCGTCCGGCACCGTGGCCTTCAGCAGAGAGTCTCCATAAATATAAATCCTATCCGGCATGGCTATGACCTCCATCCCTCTTTTTTCCTAATATAGCATATTAGTTCTGGCAAGTCAACCTATTATTTTCCGTTTTCTTCTTGCGCCCAACCGAATATTCTGATATTATATGGAAAAAGGAAAAGCCGGAGGAATGCTGTATGCAATATGACAAAGAGCTGATCGCCCACAAGCTGGACCGGTGGGACCGGTTCATCACCGACTACCACCTGCCGGAGTGGGACACCATCCCCGATCTGGGGCTGTATATGGACCAGGTGGTAGTGCTGCTGGCCCAGTATCTGAACTTCATCCCGGCCATGCCCGGCGGCAAGGAAAGCTTTGTCACCTCCTCCACCATCAACAACTATGTGCGGCTGAAGATCATGCCCGCCCCGGTAAAGCGGAAATACTTCCGGGTCCACATCGCCTATCTCATCATGATCCTGACCATGAAGCAGAGCATCAGCATCAGCGACGTGCAGAAGATCATCCCGGCGGACATCCCCGAGGAGGACGTCCGGGCCATCTATCAGGAGTATTCCGAGAAATTCCGCCACATTGCCCTGTTTTTCAACCAACAGGTCCAGGACGCGGCGGAGGATATCCGCACGCCGGACCAGCCCGGCGAGGCCGCCGTGTCCCGGCTGGTCATCGAAAGCACCCTGATCGCAGGGTTCTCCAAGATCCTGGCGGAGAAGCTCATCCGCCTGTGCGGGGCCGACACCCAGGAGGTTCTGGCCGCCGAGCAGCCCCCCCAGACGTAAGGCTCCTGCACTTTACAGCCCGCCGCATCCCCTGCCCTTCGGGGCGGGGGATTTTTGCTTTTTACGCCCGCTCCAGCAGCTTTTCACCGGCCCGGAAGATATCTCCCGCGCCCACGGTGAGGATCAGGTCCCCGGGCCGGGCCAGGCCCGCCAGGGTGTCGGCCACCTTGTCCAGGGTGGAGCAATAGATGGCCCCGGGGATCTTCTCCGCCAGGTCCCGGGAGGAGATGCCCAGGACGTTCTGCTCCCGGGCGGCGTAGATCTCCGCCAGCACCGTCACATCCGGCAGCTGAAGCTCCCGGACGAAGTCGTCAAACAGCGCCTTGGTGCGGGTGTAGGTGTGGGGCTGGAAGGCGCAGATCACCCGGTCATAGCCCATGGACCGGGCGGTGGTCAGCAGGGCGTGAAGCTCCGCCGGGTGGTGGGCATAGTCGTCATACACCGCCGCCCCGTGATAGCTGCCCTTGTGCTCGAACCGGCGTCCGGCCCCGTGGAAATCCTCCAGGCCCAGGGTGACGGCCTGGCCGGGGATCCCCAGCACATAGGCCGCCGAGGCCGCCGCCAGGGCGTTGAGAATGTTGTGCTTGCCGGGAATGTGCAGGTCCACATGGGCATACAGCTCCCCGTGGATCATCACGTCGAAGCTGGCGCAGCCGTCGAAAAACGCCACGTCCCGGGCATAGCAGTCCGCCGTCCGGTCCGCCAGGGAGAAGGTGAACACCGGGTGGCTCAGGCCCGCCACGGCGTCCCGGGCCCCCTTATCGTCGGCGTTGGCAATGACATAGCCCCGCTGGGGCACCAGGTCGGCGAAGGCGTGGAAGGACCGCTCGATATCCGCCAGATCCTTGAAAAAGTCCAGATGGTCCTCCCCCACGTTCAGGATCACCGCCACCGTGGGGAAGAAATTCAGGAAGGAATTGCAGTATTCGCAGGATTCCAGGATGATGGTGTTTCCCTTGCCCACCCGATAGCCCGCATGGAGCATGGGCAGGGTTCCGCCGATCATCACGGTGGGGTCCGCCTGGGCCGCCATGAAGATGTGGGTGGCCATGGAGGTGGTGGTGGTTTTGCCGTGGGTGCCGGAGAAGCACACGGCATTTTCATAGTGCTGCATGATGGCGCCCCAGGCCTGGGCCCGCTCATACACGGGGATGCCCCGGGCGATGGCCCCGGCGATCTCGGGATTCTCGTCGTGGATGGCAGCGGTGCGGATCACCAGGTCGCAGTCCTTCAGGTTCTCCGCCGAGTGGCCGATGGCCACGGGGATCCCCACAGAGCGCAGGTGCTTCACCGTGTCGCTGTCCGTCATGTCGGAGCCCTGCACCGTCACGCCCATGCCCTGCAATACCTCCGCCAGCGCGCACATACTCACGCCGCCGATGCCGGCAAGGTGTACGCGCTTGCCGGGGTGGATATACTTGTGAAAGTCCTCAGTAGGATGAAACATATTTGCTGCCTCCTTGACAGGAACAGAAAAATTACTGTACTATTATAATACAACGTTTCCGCCCATGCAACCGGCTTTTTTGCCGGTATTTGGCGGCGGAGGATGAAAAAACGTGAGGGGAGGCGAAGCCATGCTGCCGCAGGCGGTGCGATATGTGTTGGAGCGGCTGGAGGATGCGGGCTTCGCCGCCTATGCCGTGGGCGGCTGCGTGCGGGACACGCTGCTGGGCCGCACACCGGGAGATTGGGACGTGACCACCGCCGCGCGGCCGGAGCAGGTGCTTACACTGTTTGACGGCTATGCCATCCCAACCGGGCTGAAGCACGGGACGGTCACGGTCCGGGCGGGGGAGATGCACATTGAAGTGACCACCTTCCGGGCGGACGGGACCTATACGGACCATCGCCGGCCGGATCAGGTGTTTTTCTCCGACAGGCTGGAGGAGGATCTCTGCCGCCGTGACCTGACGGTGAATGCCATGGCGATGGACCTGCGCGGGCATATCACCGATCTGTATGGCGGGCGGGAGGATCTGGAGGCGGGTATCCTGCGGTGTGTAGGAGAGCCGGAACGACGCTTTGAGGAGGATGCGCTGCGTATCCTGCGGACGCTGCGCTTTGCCGCCGTACTGGGATTTTCGGTCGAGCCGCGGACCGATGCGGCGCTGCGGGTGAAGGCGCCGCTGCTGCGCTGTATCGCGCCGGAGCGTATCCTGACAGAGATGGATAAACTGCTGTGCGGCAGTCACGTGCTGCCGGTGCTGTTGAACTGGCCGGACGTGCTGGCGATGTTCCTGCCGGAGATCGCGCCCTGCGTGGGCTTCGATCAGCACAATCGCCATCATATCTACGACGTGTGGGGGCACGGCGCCCACGCAGTGGCCGCCGTCCCGGCGGAGGTGGTCCTGCGCTGGACTATGCTGCTCCATGATATCGGCAAGCCGGCGTGCTTTACCCGGGATGAACAGGGCGTGGGGCATTTTTATGGTCACCCGGCCATCTCGGCGGACCTGGCGGCGGATATCTGCCGCCGCCTGCGGATGGACAACCGCACGGCCGAACGCATCGTGACACTGGTACGCTGGCACGACCGGGATATTGCCCGGACGGAGAAGGCTATTGCCCGCGCCGTGTCGCAGCTGGGAGAGGAGACGTTTCGGCAGCTGCTGGAGGTGAAGCGGGCCGACAACGCCGCCCAAAGCCCGGAGGATCGCTGCCGTCTGGCGGATATACAGCAGGCGGAGGATCTTCTGAACACGCTGCTGGCGAAGCGGCAGTGCTTTTCACTGAAGGACCTGACGGTGAAGGGCGGCGACCTGATGGCGCTGGGGCTGCGGGGGCGAGAGGTCGGTGATGCGCTGCAGTATCTGCTGAACGCCGTGCTGGACGGAACGCCTAACGATAAAGAGACCCTGCTGAAGCTGGCGGCGGAGAGAAAATAGCCCCGCGGCGCTTTCTGCGGGAAGGAGGTATAAGCTTCGACTTCCCGGAGGCAAGACAGCAAAAGAGGAAGATACCAAAGGGTATCTTCCTCTTTTGTGATTGTCCACAGGTTTTGTTGTCTAGGGATCAGCATAGTTTGCTCTTTGTTACCTTTTTAAGTATTAGAACGTTATTGTTCAAAATCAGTTTCTACTGGCAAGCTATCAAAAAAAGCTTGAAGTTGACTATATTGTGGATGCGCTAATAAGTCAAGTTTATTTGCCGTTCCTAGTTTAACTAGGTCTCTACATCTTTTCAATCTCGCTAACATTGGAATCACGATTTTCGCATCGTGATTTATGAAATCATACAATTCTGCCTGCTTCGACGGAATCTTATATCCCCTTTGAGAACTTGCAATTATGACTCCTTTGTCGCGCAATCTCCCAATAATGCGCATTCTGAATGTTTGGTCCTTTATACCGCGAAGTTCAGTATTTGCAAGTTGAGCTTTTAGTTCTTGTGTGTAAATATAGCCACGCGTATCATTGTTCATAAAGCGGAAAAGCAAATATTGTAGAACTATCACTTGTGCCTTTATCTCCGGATCATATTCATCTGCATTTCGCTCTATGAATTTAACTGCTTGGGCAAAACACAGTTTTGCAATTTCCTCATCGTAGTCTTTAGCTATTGCACTATTCTCCAACACATACGTAGCGTAAGTCTTAGGATACATTTCGATTCGTATGGTTTTCTTTTTAAGAATCTCTAGATAATCGGGTGTATCATGCGCCCGTTTGTGTCTATCAAAAACATACGAAAGAGTACCGCTAATTAAGTCTGCCAATTGGATTCCGATATTTCCCTTGCTGTCTTCAAATCTGAACTCCGCATCACCAAAAAGGTTCGGCATATCTTGTTGTTTATTTACATATTCGCAAAAGCTTTGCATATAGTCACTACTACCTATTTCATCGGCTACGACAGTTATTTTCTCAAATGCTCGTCGTAGCTCTTTATGAACTATATTGTTCATAAATTTATAAAATGTTTTCTTATACTGCAAACCTTTTGCATTCATATTCTCCATACATTTTTTCTTATCGATGCAGACCGAAAAAAAGCTAAACGGAATATCTTGTAAGTCTGACAAAATTTGCAGACGCCGATCATTGTTCTTTCCTACTTTACTTGACTTAATTTCACCAGTTTGAAAATGCTTCCGCCGGAGTTCATCTGTCTTTTGTGTAAATACGCTCAAATCGGATTCTTTTACAATGACTGCCGTAATTATGAAATGAGTGGAGACGGAAGGATTATCTATGTCCCATCCGAACGCACCGTACTCGTCAGTAAACGCATACACTCGCTCCACAGTTTCATCCCCTTTGCTGTTTGAATACATTATATCACAAAATCTTTTAAGAAAACAACTGTTTCATCAAAAACGAGAGCATACGTATTTTGTTAATCCTGGCTAAAGCGAAATCTCTACGTCTCACACCTTCAAACGCGTCTATCACGAGAACTTAAACTTGTAGAAAAACATCAATACAAATACAAGGAGTGAGTTCTATTGTGCATACGTTCAGCAAAAGCCGATAACTTAGGGCTTTGCTGAGAAGAAGAACTCCGCTTTTCAATAAACGTTTGAAAAGCGGAGTTCATTTGTCATTCAAAAGTGGTAGGAATCGGGATACTAATCTTCTTTCCAATATGCAGTTCAACCAGTTCGTTGAGTACCGCAGACATCTCATTAAGCGCTTGTCGGAGACAAACCTTCGCGGCATCCTCTTGAATCTTAGTCGAATCTTCCAAAACCTTGATAGAAAATTCACTTGATGTTTTCATTTTAATTTGGACAATGTCATCCTTGCCCCCCAGCGAAAAATCCACTATACACCATATTCCGCGATCTTTCTCTAAATCCTTCGGGGCTCCAACAGCGGCAGATATATCCGCATCTCCGCTAAACTGTATGCCTTTTTTCACCCGTGTAAAATCAAACTCAGACTTCAGGACCTTTGTCCCAATATACTCAAACTGGTTCATCTTGCTTTACCTCAAACACGCTGCAATAGGCATTAATCGGACCTTTTTTTGGCAGAACTTAGAGATAGATTTATTTACCGCGGGCATCTCCAGACTAATGGGAAGTGTCTCTGCACTTACATAAAAGGATGCTTCACAATAAGAAATTTTAAACTTATTGACTGATTTAAGGACCGCAATTTCTTCATCGAACTCACCTTCATCCGCATCCATACAGTACCCCGCTGTGGGAAGAAAATCAGATGGGAGAGCCTCGATTCTAATTTTCTGAATGTGTGGCACGTTTTCTCCTGCACGAATAGAGGCCAAAAAGCCAAATTCCTCGTACTGCTCAAATATAGAGCGAATGGTAATCTGATTTGTAAGTAGCTTAATTAGCCGTTCACATGTGGTAGGCACGACAATCCATTCGCACATTTCAGCATCAGAACGATGACAGCAACAGATGTACCGCCCTCCCACTTCATCTAAGCAAGTAAAAAGGATTGGTTTTATCGCTTCAACAAAAACCATGTCCACATACAATGTCGGATGTTCTTTATTATCTCCCTCTAGAAATAGTTTCGTTTTTGTGTTCATAGGCATAATCTGTCAACTCAAATTCTTTCCACGGTTCTGCTTTTTTATAAAGCCAATAATCAACATGTGACCCTTTAAACTTTGGTTTCCAATCGCTTGTCTTGCAGGACAATCCCCATCGACATGATGTGCGCCCCTTTGCTAGAGCCCAAGGCGGTTGATATTTGGAATCTATAACAACAAATCTTTTAATATCGTTCAGTCGAAAATAAGTGGATACGCAATACTCCTGTGGATCATCTGTATTACTTTGTACTGAATTCCTAAAGCCATTTTGTTCATATGTGTTCAGAAAAGACTCTCGTTCTAGTTTGCGCGTTGGGCACGCACGGTAGACTTCGATTTCTTGCTCCCGAGCCGCTGCAGGCATTTCAAAATACTTAAAATAACTGGGAAATATTTTTTCGACTCGCCCTTTATCCACTCAACTCACCTTTTTCCTATACTACTGTCTTTATAATATCACACAATATAGCAAAAGGCAAATTTTTCTATTCTATGCAGAGGCTCTTATTTTTTATCTGCTAATTAGTTCTCAGTGAACTTTTAATCTCAAACAATTCCTAAGCAATAAAACTATACCTTATTATCCGCCCCTATACCTCCTTTTTGATTTATTCTCCTATGTCTTCTACAATCAAGCAATAAGAAATCAGGAAGACACGTTTCCCCACCCAAATTATGAAATACGTGATATATGTAACGCATAAGAGCATTAACAATCCTATTCTATGCAGTCTCTGGCCAGTTATCATACCACTATTCCCATCTCTCATCGTCTGCCTAAAGTAATTTTACCATTTTATTCACAAATATGCAAGGTAAATTGGGCAGATCCCTCTTGGTCCTTCGATTTTGCTATATCCCCCAGTCTTTCGGCCGTATTAATGTCCAATTTAGGGGATTCTCTTCGTCATCTTGCCCTATACAATGCATGTATTGCATTCTGACCATAACCGTATACATTTTATGCTTTTCTAAGCTACAATAGCCTCATCACATACAAGGAGATGAGACCATGCCCACCGAGTACCCTGCAAATTTCAAGAAAGAAGTCATCAACCGCTATCAAAACGGAGAATCCATCAAATCTCTCAGCCACGAACTGCACATTGCCCAGGGGACACTTTACCGCTGGCGGAAAGCGTACTGTACTATCCAAGGAACAACCCGCACCTACACACCAAAGGAGTTTGACGCCATTTCAAGACGATTGGCAAAACTGGAACATGAAATGGAAATCATCCGCCTTTCTCAATGCATAGCAAATGTTCCCCTGCAAAAGAGACTTTCCATTTTGGAAAATCTCCACCATCAGTCTGATAATACTTATAGTGTTCATGAGCTGTGCGAAGCATTGGATGTCGCTCGCGGTACATTTTACAACCACATCTTTCGCCGTGCGGACCGCAGCCAGCGCGACCAAGAGCAGACACAACTCATGCGTCTGGTACAGCAGGCTTTCGACGACAGCGGCCAACGGTATGGTGCCGAAAAGATTCGCATTACATTGGCCGAAGGTGGTATCAGAGTCAGCACCAAGCGCATTGCTACGATCATGCAGGAGCTCGATCTGCGCAGCATTCGACTTGATTCCAAAAAGCAGTTTAAAAAGCATCAAAAATACCGCAAGCAAAACCTGTTGGAGCAGCAATTTACCGCAGAACATCCTAATCAAACATGGGTCAGTGATATTACATACTTCAAGCTCAACGATTACTGGCTTTATCTGTGCATCATTCTCGACCTCTTTTCCCGGAAAATCATCGGCTATCGCGTATCCCGCAATGCCAGCACGAATTTGGTCACCAGTACATTTCGGATAGCTTTCCGCGAACGAGATACCCCTGCCGATTTGACATTTCACAGCGACCGCGGCAAGCAGTATACTTCCACCGCATTTACAACGCTCCTGCAAAAGTGCGGTGTGAAGCAATCGTTTTCCGCTACGGCACGGCCACATGACAACGCCGTGGCGGAAGCCTTCTTTGCCTCATTCAAAAGAGAAGAGGCGTACCGCAGAGAGTACACCTCAGAACAAAGCTTTCGCAAAAGTGTGGAGCAGTATGTTCAATTTTACAATGAGGTACGCCCTCACAGAACTTTGAGATACAAGACTCCGCAAGCCTTTGAAGCCGCTTATCATGAGAATTTGTGAGAAAACCGTGTTCAAATAACGACCTTGCGTAAAAATAAACGTTCCGCATTCTGAGAGTTTTACTGTACATACATTTGCACAGCAAAAGAAAAAAGCCTTGATAAGTCAAGGCTTTGCAGATAAGAAGAACTCCGCTTTTCGACAAAAATGTTCGAAAAACGGAGTTCATTCACTTGGTGCCTCGTCGGGGATTCGAACCCCGGACACCCTGCTTAAAAGGCAGGTGCTCTACCTACTGAGCTAACGAAGCGTATGCAGTTATCGTAAGGACGGTGTCGTCCGAAAAGACCTGGCAGGGATGGCTGGACTCGAACCAGCGGATGAGGGAGTCAAAGTCCCTTGCCTTACCACTTGGCTACACCCCTGTGTGGAAAAAGAATCAGGGATTGGGATCGCTCCCAATCCCTGATATTCAGTGGGGTGGGTAAAGGGACTCGAACCCTCGACACCCGGAACCACAATCCGGTGCTCTAACCAACTGAGCTACACCCACCATATAGAACCGCAAGGAACGCCGGACGACATGCTCCAGTAAAGAAGTGGCGCGCCAGAAGGGACTCGAACCCCTGGCCTACTGCTTAGAAGGCAGTTGCTCTATCCAACTGAGCTACTGGCGCATAAAAAAGTGGAGCGGGTGACGGGAATCGAACCCGCATCCCCAGCTTGGAAGGCTGGTGCCCTGGCCATTGTGCTACACCCGCATGCGCCCTCCGCGAAATCGTCAGCTTTGTCATATTACCATATACTGCTTGGTTCTGTCAAGAGAAAAATTGAAATTTTCCGCCCTCAGAAAATCCCAGGAAAAATCCTCGAACATCTGTTGCAAACCCGGATTTTCTGTGATATAATCGAAAAGAGTACCCGGTAAAGGAGCGGACATCATGGCCCAGCTGACCAAAATGCAGCAGAAAATCTATGACTACATCGTCCAGGCCATCCAGGACCAGGGGTATCCCCCCTCGGTGCGGGAGATCGGCGAGGCCGTGGGGCTGAAGTCCCCCTCCACGGTGCACTTTCACCTGAAGCACCTGGAGGAGCTGGGCGTCATCGGCAAGCAGGCCGGAAAGGGCCGGGCCCTGACCCTGACGGAGGCGCCCCAGGAGAACCAGGTGCCCATTGTGGGCAATGTGGCCGCCGGGTCCCCCATTCTGGCCCAGGAGTGCATCGAGGATTACCTGACCTTCGACACCGGCGGCCGGGACGGGGAGTATTTCGCCCTGCGGGTCCGGGGCGAGTCCATGATCAATGCAGGCATCCTGCCGGACGACCTGGTGGTGGTGCACCAGCAGCCCGCCGCCAACAATGGCGAGATCGTGGTGGCCCTGCTGGGGGACGAGGCCACGGTGAAGCGCCTGAAGCGGCAGGGGAGAGAGGTCTGGCTCCTGCCGGAAAACCCGGCCTATCAGCCCATCGACGGGCGGGAGGCCCGGATCCTGGGCAAGGTGGCCGCCGTCATCCGCCGGTATTGA
>OHJU01001233.1_pt1 | contig 11864 bp, 8 predicted proteins | sample 1568711 | NCBI WGS metagenome assembly OHJU01 (sample SAMEA3879574, study PRJEB24766) | human gut metagenome | biome: human-associated habitat; feature: feces | place: USA | collected 1985/1987 | reverse complement strand
GATGCCGTCCAGCTTCCACAGAAGCGGGAAGGTCAGCACCGCTCCCACCTGGAACACCAGCGTCCGCAGAAAGGCGATGATGGCGGAGGTCAGCCCGTCGTTCAGGGCCGTGAAGAAGGACGAGCCATAGATGGCGAAGCCCGAGAACAGGAACGAGAAGGAGAAGATGCCGAAGGCGTGGGACGTCATCTCGAACAGGCCCGGGTCATAGCCCACATAGAGCCGGGACAGGGGAGCGGCCAGCACCTGGCCCGCCGCGAACATACACGCGGCGCACGCGGCCAGCAGGCCCAGGCTGCGCCGCAGCAGGCCCCGCAGCTCCCGGCGGTTCTCCGCCCCCAGGTGATAGGACTCAATGGGGGCCACGCCCACGGAATAGCCCACGAAAATGGCCTGGAACACCATGCTCACATACATCAGCACGCCGTAGGCCGAGATGCCGTCCTCTCCGGCGTACTTCATCAGCTGGACGTTATACAGCATGCTCACCAGGGACATGGACACGTTGCTCATAAACTCCGAGGAGCCGTTGGAGCAGGTTTTTCCCAGGGCACGCAGGTCCAGGCGGCACTTTCCCAGCCGCAGCAGGCTGCTGTTGGGGCGGGTAGACCAGCGGCACCACGCCGCCAATGCACTGGCTGATGGCCGTGGCCGCCGCCGCACCGGCCGCGCCCCAGGAAAACACCGCCACGAACAGGGCGTCCAGCACCATATTGGTGACGCCTGCCGCCACAGTGACAGACAGGCCCAGCCGGGGCTTTTCCGCCGTGGCAAACAGGCACTGGAACTCGTATTGCAGCACATAAAAGGGCAGGGCGATGAGGTTGATGCGGCCATAGATCAGGGCCTGCTCCAGCAGCTCCCCCTCGGCCCCCATCAGCACCGCCGCCGGGCGCAGAATCACAAAGCCCAGGGCCGCCAGCACCACGCCGCAGGCCGCCGAGGCGTACACGATCATGGAAAAGATGTTGTTGGCCCGCTGGCGGTCCCCCTGGCCCATGGTCTTGGCGATCAGGGCGCCGCCGCCGGTGCCGAACATGAAGCCCACGCTTCCCAGGATCAGCAGCAGCGGGATGATGAGATTCACCGCCGCAAAGGGGGTCTTGCCTGCGTAATTGGACACAAAGAAGCCGTCCACCACGCCGTAAATGGCGGTGAAGATTATCATGGTGATGGACGGCAGGGTAAAGCAGATCAGCTTGCGGCAGGTGAAATGATCCGAAAGCTGGATGGGTGTTTTGCTCATGATTCCTCCTTGATCTCCCGGGCCTTCTGGGCCAGGGCCTCCTGAAAGCGCCGGGTCAGCGCCAGATATTGCTCCACGTCCTCCTGGGGCCAGGCGGCGAACACCTGGTTTTCCGCCTGGATCACCCGCCGGGCGGTCCGCTGGACCAGGGCCTCCCCCTCCGGCGTCAGGCACACGTCCTTGCCCCGGCCCGCGGACTCCAGATAGATCAGCCCGTCCCCCTCCATCCGCCGCAGGGCGGAGTTGACGGTCTGCTTGGTCATGCCGCTCCAATAGCAGATGTCCCGCAGGCGGCACCGGCCCCCGGCGTCGCACAGGGTGTACAGCACCCCCATGACACTGTCCGAAAGGCCCCAGTGCTGGGCCATTTCATGATAAACCGCGTCGGTCTCCTGCAAAAGATGGTTAAACCGGCGCATATCCCGGGATGTGTATGCCATGGGGCCGCCCTCCTTGGTCCGAAATCGTACCCAGATACTATAGTACGATTTCGGACGATTGTCAAGCAAAAACAGACCGCCGGTCCCGGGAAAGAGGGGACCGGCGGTCTGTTTTGTGGTAAAAGGAGAGAGAATAACAATGATAACAGCTTTTGGATTACGGGCTTATCTTACCGTCCCGGCGGAGAAAAGTCAATAGCTCCCCACCATCGTTTACAGAACGTTCACAGGAAACCGGCGCTCTGCTTATTGACGGCGGGGCGCAATGGTGGTAATATTTAGCCTGCTAACATTTAGGGTGCTAAATATTAAAATCTCAGGAAAGGAGCAGACTATTATGAGCTGCATGAAAAAGCCCGAGCTGATCGGCCCCCTGCTGGGGTACTGCAACCACCGGGCCTATCAGCGGATGGAGCAGAAGCTGCGGCGCTATGGGGTCACGCCCATCCAGTGCCGGTCGCTGACGTATCTGCACCGGCAGCCGGGCCCCGTGACCCAGAAACAGCTGCAGCAGCATCTGGCCGTGAAGCCCTCCACCGTCAACGGCATCGTGGACCGGCTGGTGGAAAAGGGGATGCTGACCCGGACTCCGGGGGAAAAGGACGGCCGGTGCCGCATCCTGCGGCTGACGGAGGCCGGGCAGCGGTTTTATGACGACTTCGAGTCCATCACCCGGCAGATCGAGGACCTGATCCACCGGGGCATGGACCCCCAGGAGACGGAGACCCTGCGCCGGCTTCTGCTGCGGGCGGCGGACAATCTGACATCGGAGGAGGACAACGCATGATTCGGAAATTAGCCCCTTATACCAAGGGGTATCGCGTCTGGATATTCCTGGGCGTGCTGTGTTCGGCAGGCGAGGCCGTGCTGGAGCTGCTGCTGCCCAAGGCCATGAGCCAGATCGTGGACGTGGGCATCGCCAACGGCGACAAGGCGTATATTCTGGCCATGGGCCTGAAAATGATCCTCATGGCCCTGGCGTCCCTGGTGATGGGCGTGGGGGCGGCGGCTCTGGCGGCCAAGGCCGGTATGGGCTTCGGCGCCAACGTCCGCGCCGCGGAATATGCCCAGGTGCAGCGGTTCTCCTTTGCCAACATTGAGCATTTTTCCACCGCGTCCCTGATCACCCGGCTCACAAACGACGTCTCGTCGGTGCAGATGACCCTGATGATGGGCATGCGCATGCTGGTCCGGGCTCCGGTGATGCTGATCACCGCCCTGGTCATGGCCCTGACCATCAGCCTGCAGCTGAGCCAGGTATTCCTGGTGGTGCTTCCCCTGCTGCTGCTTCTGGTGGCCATCGTCATCCGCTATGTGGGGCCGTTTTTCACCGCCTTGCAGAAGTCCACCGACGACCTGAACCTGGTGGTGCAGGAGAACCTCAACGCCATCCGGGTGGTAAAGTCCTTCGTCCGGGAGGACCGGGAGCAGGAGAAGTTTGCCCAGCGCAGCGACACCCTCCGGGATACGGCGGAGCGGGCCTACAGCTTCGTGGTGCTGTTTGTCCCCCTGGTGACCCTCATTATGGGCGGCACCATCATGGCCATCATGTGGCTGGGCGGCCACTATGTGGTGGGCGGCACCATGCTCTCCGGCGACCTGATCGCCTTTTTCACCTATGCCTCGGAAATTCTCATGTCCCTGATGATGGTGGCCATGGTGATGATGGTGCTGACCCGGTCCATCGCCTGCGGCAAGCGCATTGTGGAGGTGCTGGAGGAGCAGCCCGAGATCACCGACTCCGCCGCCGACCCGGCCCTGACCGTTGAAAGCGGCGAAGTGGACTTTGACCACGTTTATTTCAAGTACCACAAGGACAGCGGAGCCTGGAACCTGGAGGATGTCTGCCTGCATATCGACAGCGGCATGACCGTGGGCATCCTGGGCGGCACCGGCAGTGCCAAGAGTACCCTGGTGAGCCTGATTCCCCGGCTGTATGAGGCCACGGAGGGCGCCGTGTCCGTAGGTGGCCACGACGTCCGGGAATATACCATGGAGGCCCTGCGCCAGGGCTGCGCCATGGTGCTGCAAAAGAACACCCTGTTCTCCGGCACCATCCGGGAAAACCTCCGCTGGGGCCGGGAGGACGCCACCGACGCCGAGATGGAGGAGGCCTGCCGCATGGCCTGCGCCGACGAGTTCATCTCCCGGATGCCCGACGGCTACGACACCCACATTGAGCAGGGCGGCGCCAACGTCTCCGGCGGTCAGAAGCAGCGCCTGTGCATTGCCCGGGCCATTCTGCGCCGGCCCCGGGTGCTGATTCTGGACGACTCCACCTCCGCCGTGGACACCGCCACCGACGCAAAGATCCGGTCCGCCCTGCGCCAGGCCCTGCCCGGGGCCACCAAGCTCATCATCGCCCAGCGCATTTCCTCCGTCATGGACGCCGACCTGATCGTGGTGCTGGACGACGGCAAAATTTCCGGTGCAGGCACCCATGACCAACTGATGGCCTCCAACCACATCTATCAGGAGGTTTACAAATCCCAGCAGGAAGGAGCGACGATTGATGGCTGAAAACAAGAATCAAGCGCGGCCCGGAGGTCCGGGTCACGGTCCCGGCCGGGGCCACGGCTATCAGCGGCCCCAGAATCTCCGGGGCACGGTGGGGAAGCTCCTGGCCTATATCGGCCGCTATAAGGCGGCGCTGATCGTGGTGGCGGTGTGCCTGGTGCTCAGCTCCGTGGGCTCCGTGGCCAGCAGCTACTTCCTCAAGCCCGCCCTGAACCACATTGTGGCCGGGGACTTCAAGGGCCTGTTCTGGATGCTGGTGGCCATGGGCGGGGTGTTCCTGGTGTCCGCCGGGTGCTCCTATGCCTATTCCCGGATCATGGTGCGCATCTCCCAGCGGACGGTGGCCACCCTGCGGCAGGACCTGTTCAACAAGCTCCAGTCCCTGCCCCTGCGGTATTTCGACACCCACCAGTCCGGCGACCTGATGAGCCGCTTTACCAACGATATGGACACCGTGTCCGACATGATCAGCAACAGCTTCGCCAGCGTGGTGTCCAACCTGCTGACCTTCGTGTGCACGGTGGTGATGCTGGTGTATCTGAACTGGGCGCTGACGCTGATCACCTTCGTGTTCCTGGGGCTGATGCTCCTGGTGGTGAAGGGCGTGGGCGGCCGCAGCCGCATCAGCTTCCAGCAGCAGCAGGCGGCCCTGGGCAGTCTCAACGGCTACATTGAGGAGATGATCGAGGGTCAGAAGGTCATCAAGGTCTTTCACCATGAGCAGAAGACCCTGGACGAGTTCTCCGCCCGCAACAGCGCCTATCGGGACGCCGCCGCCATGGCCCAGACCTACGCCGGGGCCATGATGCCCGCCATGGGAAACCTCTCCCGCATCAACTACGCCGTCACCTGCTGTGTGGGCGGCCTGCTGTCCATCTCCGGCGTGTTCGACATCGGCTCTCTGGGCGCGTATCTGCTGTATGTCAAGCAGGTGTCCCAGCCGGTGGGCCAGATCAGCCAGCAGGTGAATACCCTTCTGGCGGCGGTGGCCGGCGCCGAGCGGATTTTCGCCGTGATGGACGCCCACCCCGAAACCGACGACGGCACCGCCACCCTGGTCCGGGTGCTGAAGGACGGCGACACCCTGACGGAGACGGACCGCCGCACCGGCCACTGGGCCTGGAAGAAGCCCGACGGCTCCCTGACGGAGCTGCGGGGCGACGTGCGCTTTGACCATGTGGACTTCGGCTACGACCCGGAAAAGACGGTGCTCCACGACGTGTCCCTGTTTGCCAAGCCCGGCCAGAAGATCGCCTTCGTGGGCTCCACCGGCGCGGGAAAGACCACCATTACCAACCTGATCAACCGGTTTTATGACATTCAATCCGGCTCCGTCACCTATGACGGCATCGACGTGCGGGATATCCGGAAGGACTCCCTGCGCCGCTCTCTGGGCATTGTTTTGCAGGATACCCACCTGTTCACCGGAACCGTGGCCGACAACATCCGCTACGGGAAGCTGGACGCCACCGATGCGCAGGTGGAGGCCGCCGCCCGGGCCGTGTCCGCCGACACGGTGGTGGCCAAGCTGGAAAAGGGCTGGGACAGCGACGTGGGCGAGGGCGGCGGACGGCTCTCCACCGGCGAAAAGCAGCTGATCTCCTTTGCCCGGGCCGTGCTGGCGGACCCCCGCATCTTCGTCCTGGACGAGGCTACCTCCTCCATCGACACCCAGACCGAGCAGCTGATCCAGCAGGCCATCGACCACCTGCTCCAGGACCGCACCTCCTTCCTGATCGCCCACCGGCTCTCCACCATCCGCAAGGCGGACATGATCCTGGTGGTCCGGGACGGCCGCATCGTGGAGCAGGGCACCCACCAGGAGCTGCTGCGCCGCCATGGCTATTACCACGATCTTTACAGCAAGCAGTTCGCCGAGGAATCTGCGGCCCGCATCCTGCAATAATTTCCAGAATATGGAAGCCCCGGCAGCGCCGCTGCCGGGGCTTTTTTCACCCCGTTTTCCGGGAAAGCGCTTCCTATCTGTCCCCCTGTGACGGACAGACTTTCCTTGGCTCCTATCGACCGTTTCCCGCCTGACAGGCGGATACTCCGTGAAAATTCTGACAAGCAGATTCACCCGTTTGCCAGGTTTTTCACATATTTGTCCGTCTATGAAATACAGCCGTTTCCTATACCTGACATTGTTAAAACCTTGACCGCTATTTTTTCATTTTGCTTCCAGTTATTTCCAAAAAAGGTTGCCAAGCCGCCGTCTTTTCGATACAATATCCTGCGAGATAGAGAAGAAGGAACCTGCAGCATGTAATGTGGGACCAAAAATCAAGGAGGTCTTTCATGAAAGTATTAGTCATCAATGCCGGCAGCTCATCCCTGAAGTATCAGCTGCTGGACCCGGAAACCGGCCATCTGCTGGCCAAAGGCCTGTGCGAGCGCATCGGCATTGACGGAAAATTCACCTATAAGCCCCAGGTGGAGGGCAAGGCCGCCGTGTCGGCGGCGGACGTCCCCATGCCCACCCATTCCGAGGCCATCCAGGCGGTGCTGTCCGCCCTGGTGGACCCGGACAACGGCGTCATCTCCTCCATGAAGGAGATCGACGCGGTGGGTCACCGGGTGGTCCACGGCGGCGAGAGCTTCGCCAGCTCCGTCCTCATCACCGACCAGGTGATGCAGGCGGTGGAGGACTGCACCCCCCTGGCGCCTCTGCATAATCCGGCCAACATCATCGGCATCGAGGCCTGCCGGGCCGTCCTGGGCCACGATGTGCCCCAGGTGGCGGTGTTCGACACCGCCTTCCACCAGACCATGCCCGAGCATGCGTATCTGTATTCCATCCCCTATGAGTACTATGAAAACGACAAGATCCGGCGCTACGGCTTCCACGGCACCTCTCACCGCTATGTGTCCCTGCGGGCGGCGGAGCTTCTGGGCCGTGACCCAGCGGAGCTGAAGGTGGTGTCCTGCCACCTGGGCAACGGCTCCTCCCTGGCGGCAGTCAAGGGCGGCCGCTGCGTGGACACCTCCATGGGCCTGACGCCTCTGGCGGGCCTGCCTATGGGCACCCGGGCCGGTGATATGGACGTGGGCGTGGTGGAGTTCATCGCCAACAAGTACGACATGACCATTTCCGAGGCCGTGAACCTGCTGAACAAGGAATCCGGCATGCTGGGCCTGTCCGGCGTGTCCTCCGACTTCCGGGATCTGGAGCAGGCGGCGGAGAAGGACCATCACCGGGCCACCGTGGCCCTGGAGATCTTCGAGTACCGGGTCCGCAAGATGATCGCCGAGTATGCCGCCGCCATGGGCGGCGTGGACGTGGTGGTATTCACCGCCGGTGTGGGTGAAAACGCACCCGAGACCCGGGCCCACATCCTCCAGGGCCTGGAGTTCATGGGCATCACCTGCGATCCGGAGAAGAACCGCTGCCGGGGCAAGGAGCAGATCATCTCCCGGGACGGCGCCCCCGTCACCGTGATGGTGGTCCCCACCAACGAGGAGCTGATGATCGCCCAGGACACCATGGAGCTGGTCCTGGACCAGGAATAAGCCCTATTTATTGACCATTTCGCAAAAAAAAACCGGGACGCCGCAGCGTCCCGGTTTTTTAACTTATCAACAAGTCCAGCCCTGCGCAGCGGGCCGCAGAAGTCTTTACCAGCTCTGGGCCGACAGGATGACCTTCTTATAGCTGCGGCGGAAATAGACGATCTCGGCGGCGCCGGTGATGGTCCAGGAGAAGATATACAGCAGATACAGGGAGGTGATGGTGCCCAGCCAGGCGAACACGGTGTATACCCAGATGACCCGGAACACGCAGGAGCCCAGAATGACGATCACCGTGGGGCCTACGCTTTTGCCGATGCCCCGGGAGGCGGCGATGCTGGCGTCCATCAGCGGGGACACCACATAGGAAAAGCTCATGATCCGCAGCCGCTGCATGCCCGCGTCGATGACCGCCGTCTCGTTGGCAAACAGGCCCAGGAAGCTCCGGCCGAAAAACAGCAGCAGCAGACCGCACACGGCCCCCACCCCGGCGGCGTAGCACATACTCACCAGATAGCTTTTGACGATGCGCTCGGTTTTGCCGGCGCCCCAGTTCCGGCTGACGAAGCTGGCGCAGCCGGTATAGAAGGCCGCCATCATGTTAAACAGCAGGGTATCGGCGTTGGCGGCGGCGGAGCTGCCGGACACCGTGACGGCGTCGAAGGAGTTCAGGCCCACCTGGACAAACAGGTTGGCCACGGCGAAAATGGCGTTCTGCAGCCCCGTGGGGATGCCGATGGCCAGGACCCGGCGGGCCTCCTGGGGATGGACCCGGAGGCGGCGCAGCTCCAGGCGGCAGGCGTCCTTCCGCCGCAGCAGGTGCAGCACGATCAGCAGGGCCGACAGGCACTGGGCGATGACGCTGGCGATGGCCACGCCCTCGGCGGCCATGTGGCAGCGGATCACAAAGAACAGGTTCAGGACCACGTTCAGCACACCGGCAACGGACAGATACAGCAGAGGCCGCCGGGTGTCGCCCACGGCGCTCATGATGCCGTTGCCGCAGTTGTACACGGCCATGGCCGGCATACTCAGGGCGTATATCTTCAGGTAGAGGACGGCCCCATCCATCAGCTCGTCCTTGGTGTGCAGCAGGGTCAGCATGGGCCGGGCCAGCAGCACGCAGATCAGGCACAGCACCACGCCGATGGCGGCGCACAGCACAAAGGACGTGTGAACGGTTTTTTCCACCCGCTGCCTATCCCCCATGCCCAGGCCCCGGGCCACCGCCACGTTGACGCCGCTGCCCATGCCGATCAGCAGTCCCGTGAACAGCGACACCAGCAGCGTGGTGGAGCCCACGGCTCCCAGCGCCCGGTAGTCCGCGAACTTGCCGGCAATGGCCACGTCGCTGAGGTTGAACAGCACCTCCAGCACCTGGGTCAGCATCAGGGGCAGGCTGAACAGCAGCATATTTTTCCACAGGGAGCCTTCCGTCATGTTGACGGACAGGGCGCTCTTTTTTTGCGTCGCTTCCATGAAACACACCTCTTATCCAAAATATACTGGCACGCAATTGCACAGTATAACACCACAATTTGCACAAAACAACCCCCTCAGACGCCATATTTTCCCCAGAGGAAATGGCACGTCATTGTGCACAATGTTGTGTTCCGGAAGCAGACCCCTCCACCGGCGGAAAAAACCGGGAAAACGGCGGCAGATGGATAAAATTTTCACATTCCGGGAGAAAAGTTGCGAAAAGCCCTTGCAATCCACGGGGAAATGTGGTACAGTCCACTTCGACAATTGAATAGGGGCGGCGGGGCCTGTCCGCACTGCCGCCTGACACCATTATTTCTGGCTTGCCGCCAAGGTCGCGGCAAGGAAAAAGGAGAAAGCTATGAAGAAGAAACTATTGGCTCTTTTCCTGGCGCTGGTAATGGTCGGCGCCGTACTCCCGGGATGCGGAGACGGCAGCAAGGACCCCGGCGGACAAGGAAATAACGGCAAAACGGGCGAACCGGTCAAGGGTGGCGAGATCACCGTTGGCATCGCCCAGGACCTGGACGACAGTCTTGACCCCCACCAGACGGTGGCCGCAGGAACCAGAGAGGTCTTGTTCAACATCTTCGAGGGATTGGTGAAGCCCAATTCCGACGGCGAAATGATCCCCGCTGTGGCGGAGAAATATGAGCTGTCTGAGGATGGGACCACGTACACCTTCACGCTTCGTGAGGGAGTGAAGTTCCACAACGGCCAGACAGTGACCGCAGAGGATGTTGTATATTCCATCAATCGCTGCGCCGCTGTGCCGGAGGGTCAGGAGAAGCCTCTGGTAGCGGCGTTTTCTGCTGTCAAGAGTGTGGAGGCCCTGGACGAAAAGACCGTTGCCGTTACCATCGCACAGCGGGACCTGGAGTTCATCAGCTATATGACGGCCGCCATCATCCCCGCGGACTATGAAAATCAGGACACGGCTCCGGTGGGCACCGGCCCCTTCAGGTTCGTGTCCCGGACCCCCCAGCAGGACTTCGTCATGGAGCGGTTCGAGGATTACTGGGGCACCCCGGCGTGGTTGGACAAGGTCACCTATAAAATCTGCGAAAATGCCGACGCCCTGGTGATGAACCTGAACGGCGGGTCCATCGACCTGTGCGCCCACCTGACCTCCGCCCAGGCCTCCCAGCTGAACCAGAGCTTCCAGGTGCTGGAGGGCACCATGAACCTGGTGCAGGCCATCTATCTGAACAACCAGGCCAAGCCCTTTGACAATCAGCTGGTGCGCCAGGCCCTGTGCTATGCCATCGACCGGCAGGGCATCATGGACATGGTGGCCGACGGCCACGGCACCGCCGTGGGCAGCAGCATCTATCCCGCGTTTACCAAGTATTTCCTGCCGGAGCTGGTGGATAAGTATCCCCACGACGTGGCAAAGGCCAAGGAGCTGCTGGCCCAGGCCGGGTATCCCGACGGCTTCGACATGACCATCTCCGTCCCCAACAACTATCAGCCCCATATGGACACCGCCGAGGTGGTGGCCGAGCAGCTGCGGGAGGCGGGGATCAACGTGACCATCCAGCCGGTGGAATGGAGCACCTGGCTGGACACCATCTATAACGGCCGCCAGTTCCAGGCCACGGTGGTGGGCGTGGACGCCGCCAATATGACCGCCCGGGCCATGCTGGAGCGGTTCACCTCCGACTACGGCAAGAACTTCATCAACTATAATAACCCCGCCTATGACGCCCTGTTCCAGCAGGCCATCAACGCCCAGGACGAGGCCACCCAGACGGACCTGTACAAGCAGATGGAGACCATGCTGGCGGACACCGCCGCCAACGTGTATATCCAGGACCTGTGCGACCTGGTGGCCATGCGGCAGGATCTGGGGGGACTGAAGTTCTATCCCATCTATGTGCTGGACCTGTCCACGGTTTATTTTACCCAGCGGTAACGTTATACTGAATTGAAAGAGGCGATGACCATGAAATACGCGGCCAAGAAAATCGGACTGATGCTGCTGACCATGGTCATCGTCTCTTTTCTGGCGTTTCTGGCGTTCCAGGTGATCCCCGGGGACCCGGCGGTGAAGCTGCTGGGTACCGAGGCCACCCCGGAGCGCATTGCCGCCCTGCGGGCGGAAATGGGACTGGACCGGCCGTTTTTTGAGCGGTATGTCCAGTGGGTGCTGGGGGCCCTGAAGGGGGACTTCGGCACGTCCTACAGCTATAAAATGCCGGTGTCGTCCATGCTGGCGGGGAAGCTGCCGGTGACGGGGCTTCTGACGGGGATGTCCTTTGTGCTGATCCTGGCCTTTTCCATCCCCCTGGGCATTTTCACCGCCCGCCACGCCGGAGGGCGGCTGGACCGGGCCATGACCGCCGTGAACCAGGTGCTCATGGCCATCCCGGCCTTTGTGACGGGCATCCTGCTGACCTATGTGTTCGGGCTGGTGCTGCGGTGGTTCGTGCCGGGAAACTATGTTTCCCCCGGCGACAACTTCGGCGGCAGCCTGTGGTATTTTCTGTTCCCGGCCGTGTCCATCGCCCTGCCCAGGGTGGCTATGACGGTGAAGATGCTGCGCTCGTCCATTCTGTCGGAGCTGCAGAAGGACTATGTCCGCACCTCCCACAGCCGGGGCAACAGCGACCGGGCTACCCTGTACCGCCATGTGCTGCGCAATGCCATGGGGCCGGTGGTGTCGTTTCTGG
>OHJU01001232.1_pt1 | contig 11865 bp, 14 predicted proteins | sample 1568711 | NCBI WGS metagenome assembly OHJU01 (sample SAMEA3879574, study PRJEB24766) | human gut metagenome | biome: human-associated habitat; feature: feces | place: USA | collected 1985/1987 | reverse complement strand
CTTTTAATTTTGTTTATTTTTATTATATATTCTAATACTAATGTACATGTTAATACTGTTAAAATAGTATATGTAATATATTTGTTTTTTAACGCTATTATACTAATAGCCATTAAAACAATCATTATTGCATTTATTATCCAATACCATTCATTTTTATTTTTCTTGTTTCTTGATATATTTGTTATTTCTTCTTTTTCTCTCTTCAAATTTTCTATTTCATCTTGCTTTTCTTCTTTAATTTTATTTTTATAATTAACCTTTTCACTTTCTATTCTTATTTTTTCACTTAATTCACTTATTTTTTTTATTAGCTCTCTTCTTTGCTCTTGTCCTTGTATTTTGTTCTCTAAATCTTTTTTCTTTTGTTCTATTGTTATTTTTTCTTGTTTGTACAAATTTAACTTTTCTAACATCTCTGATATATATTTAATTTTACTTTTTAGTATATTTATTGGCTTACCTTGCGTTCTTTCTGTCCCAACTTCTTCTAATTGTTTTTTATTTAATTTTTCTTTTGCTTTATTATAAGATAAATTTGAATCTCCTGTTCCCGCTATATTAGCTATTTTTTGTACCAATACATTTTGTTGTTGTTCATTTAATTTGACTTCTTGTTGACCTGACATTATTGTTGATGTAAACATATTCTCATCTAAACCCACCTGCTCTATAAAAAATTGTGAACCTTCTTTTTTATCCATATTAAATTGTTTTGTTATATCTTCTAGATTATCATTATATATTTTAGCATTTTTTTTATTAAAGTCTCTAAAAATTTCATATTTGCTTCCATCATCAAAATGTACTTAATTTTTCCAGAAAATTCTTCTCCACTCCATGGTTTATATTTGTCAAAATCTGATATTTGTTTACCATTTTTATTCTTTGATATTCCATAAAATGCTGTTTTTATATATGTTAATAGGGTAGACTTACCACTTTCGTTTTTTCCATATATAATGTTCACATTTTTATCTAAATTAATTTCTTTATTTTTTAATGTTCCAAAAGAATTTATTTTAATATTTTCTATTTTCAAAATTTGTTCTCCTCTATTTTTCTAATATATCTAATCCTATTTCTAATACATTTTCTAACGTATTCTTATCTATATTGCTGTTTTCCATTTCATTTAAAATTTCTTTTACAAATAATCCTTTTAAATTACTTTGTCTAGCTACTGCTGATATGTCTATATCCGGTTTTGTATTGTCTTTAATTTTTACTATTCTGTCATCAATATTTAACTTATATAAATTATAAATATTAATTTCGAATTTTCTTTTTCCTATTAAAATTACTTTATATAAAATATTTTCTTCTAATTGCAAACTGTTCAATTTTTCTACTAATTCTTCTTTATCATTTATATTTGTTACTTCTACATTAATTTCTTTTAATTCTTTATTATCTACAGGAATAAACTTTAGATTAATTTTATCTTTTTCCAATTCTCCCACTATCATTCCATGTTGTCCTAATTCGTCAAATCCTAATGATATTGTAGAGCCTGGATAAACTATTCTTTGATTTTCTTCTGTATTATAGTTCAATTTGTGTATATGCCCCAGTGCAATATAGTCAAAACCCAATTCTTTTAACATAGACTTTTTCATTGGATTGTATTCTACATTTTCTAATGATCCATCTACGGTTCCGTGTACTACCAAGATGTTCAATTTGTCTTTATTATTTATTTTTATTTCATTTACTTTTAAATCTTTACAATAGAAGTCTGTAAATGCAATACCATATATATCAGCATCTGAAGTTTCATACACTTTTTGGTTTTGAGAAAATATTATTACATTTTCTGCCCATTGAAATGTTTTATAATAAGAATTATTTATATAAGGGTCATGATTGCCTGGTGAAATGAATACTTTCGTGTTAGGAATTTGTTTAAATAAGTCATTTATGTATTTAATTGTTGATTCTCTTATTAGTTCGTTTTCGTATAAATCTCCTGCCACAAATAAAAACTTAATATTATTTTCTTTTATATAATTTATTATTTTTTTTAGTGCATCTCTTTGCTCTATTCTGCGTATTTCTCCCCAATTGGTTCTACTATTTAAAACTACAAATGGCGCATCAAAATGCATATCTGCTATATGTACAAATTTCATATTGCCTCCTTTATACAGAACAATTGTACTCCATATTTATTATATTGTCAATAGAAAAAAGCATTCGTTTTGAATGCTTTTCATTTATGAATTTTTATTTGATGTATCTGAGCCTTCGGTTCCAAACAGTTCGTCAAACTTTGCTTCTAATTCCTTTTGTATATCATACGAAAAGTCGTCAGAATCTGGTAGGATTGGAGCATCTGGTATACTATTTGTTTTATTTTTAGGTTTTTCATTGCTTTCCTGTTTATTATCATCATCATTAAATAAATCATCTAATGAATCTACTTTTAAATCCTTTGGTTGCTCTTTTTCCTCTTCAAAATATGGGTTGTTTGGATTAAATTTCCTCCATTCTCCTCTGTTTCCAACGTCAAACTCCAAGTGATTTAATTTATATTCATTTAACTGCTTTATCATTGGTGTTTCAAAATAATAATATTTTTTTGCTTTTATTGGTTTTAAGCCTTTTTCGTATATGATACATAAATCATTATCCATTCTTCTCAACTCATCTGGTGTCATCAAAGCTCTTGCCATTATTTGGTCTGATGTACTATAGCCTTGTTTATGCATTTGTTTGTCCTTACTTATTGATAAATTGTCTCTTGTTATTGTTTTTTCTCCTAACGCTTTTGAAAAATATTCCACTGTTTTAAAAGAGTTACTTCCTAAGAATACGTGTGTATCACAGTTTCCCATAATAGTTTCGTGGGATTTTTCGTATACAGCTTCCAATTGGTCTAGGTTTTGTAATATAACACTAAATGATATTCCTCTACTTCTACTTGTTGATATTTTTTTATCAAAGTCTGGTATTTGTCCTATATTAGCGAACTCATCCAAAATAAAGAATGCTGGGACTTTTAGTCTTCCTCCACTTTTATCTGCAAAATCATATAATTGTTGTATCATTTGTGAGAAGAATATTGTAAGCAAGAAGTCATATGCCTTATGTGTATCTGAAGATATTACATACACTGCTGTTTTTCTGCTTCCTATTGTTTCAAAATCTATTGTATCTGTAGATGTTACCTCTGCAATTTCCTTTGAATCGAATTTACCAAGTTTTGACTGTAAAGAACTTAATATTGAACCATATGTTTTTTCCGGTGCTATTTCTATAGATTTATAATACATTCTTGCAGGGTGATCATATGGCAACTGGTTAATTAAGTCTGTAAGTAAGTTGCTTCCCCCATTTGCATTAGCCGCCCTTACAAGCTCTGAACAACTGGCTAGGTTTTGCTCTTCTTCCGGTCTTACTGCCATAAGGTAGTAAATAAGCGCTTTTAAAAGCATTTCTGCCATATCGTCCCAATATGGATCCGCCTTGCTTCCTTCTCCTTGTTGTCCTTTTACTATTGTATTTGCTATAACGTCTACATCTATTTCACTTGCTATGTGCATTAAAGGATTATATCCGTCGCTATTAGCTGGATTAACTAAATTTAATACTTTTATGTCATATCCATTCTTTTTTAAGTATCCTGCTGTTTTATCGTATAATTCGCCTTTTGGATCTGTAAATATATATGATCCAAGCATTTGGTATGCATTTGGTATAGAGTATGATGCTGATTTACCAGAACCAGAACCGTCCAACTACCAATACGTTAACATTTCCTCTTTTATCTACTGGCAAGTAATTATTTTGGGCTAATATAATTCCTTTATTTTTACTTAAAATACTATATTGTTCTCCGCCCTCACTCCAATCACTTGAGCCATGCTCTATATCTGTATACTCATGTTTCGGCTTAGATTTTATAATTCCAATAGCTATCAAAACAGCATAAATTAATGTAAATATTTTCCATACGTTTAAAAATATTTTTGAGTATCCCTCTGTAAATACCTTTAAATATGAAGAAAAATCTGTTATATTGGTTCCTATTTGGTTAAAAAATACCCCCAAATCAAATTTTCCTTCTGCTGTTGCCTGTCCTATTGAATATGAAAATGGCAAAACTAGTATTACAGACATAAAAACCCATAATACTAGTGCAACAATCAAGTTTTTTTTGTTTTTCTTTAATACTGTATTTAATTTATATCCCATATTAATTCACCTTTTCTTTAGTTTTATCTTCTATCTTCCTTTTGCGTTCTCATTCGCATTCTCTATTATTCTTCCATCTTTATTAAGAAATCCGTCGTGTGTAGGTATGCAAACTTCTCCTATTTGCGTTGTTCCTATTTGCATTGTTCCTCCATCAGTTATCTTCACTTCTTCTTTTCCACAAGTAATAACTCCAACTTGTACATTTGTACTCATTATAATACCTCCTATATATCATCACTATTGTCTTCTTTTACCTCAAATGCAAAATATGACTTATATGGTTTTAATTTGCATTTGCCTCTTACCTCATTTGTTTCTTTATCAAAATATAGTACTGGTTTGACTTCCTCTGTTGTTTCTGGGTCAATTATTGATATAGGTCTTTTTAAATTTGGTGTGTATTTAAATTCTCTATATTCCATTTCTTTTTCAGAATATAAAGTATTTAGCTTTATAGGTAATGGTTTTTTAGATATGCTTAATTTGCCATTCTCTAAAATTCCCATATTTACTATAACTTTTTCTTTGCCAAATGATAAAATAACTAATTTTTCAGATTCACCTGGTTCTTCTACAAAGAATGTTTTTTTCTTTAAATCACCCTTAAGCTCTTCTGTAACAAATAATCTTTCAACTGTATATTTAGGAGCATTTTCGGAAATCTCTTTTTCTGTTTGATTAACTTTATATATTACTGTGTTTACTCCTTTTGGATCAGTGATACTAAAATATTTACCTTTTATTGCATCCATTTTTCTTCCTTTCCTATAATCCATTAATAGGTTTGTTCTTTCGTTTTTAACTCATTTATTATTATAGCATCTTTTTTGTATTATGTCAATATGTTTATGCCTCCCTTGGATTATATCTTGATATCTTATTAAATTCTTCGAATAATTTTTTTTCTTCTTCATTTAAATTTTTTGGAACCATTATTTTAACTTCTGCTACTAAATCCCCTCTTCCGCCTTTTCCATCTTTGTAACCCTTGTTTGGAATTCTAACTTTTTCTCCACTTTCTGTTCCTTGTGGAATACATAACGAAACTGTTTCGTCTATAGAATTTATGCTTACTTTTGTTCCAAGTGCTGCCTCCCAAGGCGTAATTTTTAAGTCTGTATATAGATCCAATCCATTTAATCTGTATTTTTTCCCATTTTGTATATTTATTTTAATAAATAAATCTCCATTCCTTCCACCGTTAATGCCTTCTTTACCTTGTCCAAGCAATCTTACCTTTTCATTATTTCTTATTCCTTCTGGAATGGTAATTGCAAAAGTTTTCATCTTGCCATCTATTGTTCTAAGAGATATCTTTTTCTCTGTTCCAAAAAAAGCCTCTTCTATATTAACATCTACTTCTGTTTCTATGTTCTCACCTTTTACAGGGATTTTTTTTGTGACTTTTCCATTTTCTAAATTATTCTCTCCAAAAAACATGCTAAAAAAATCTCCAATTGTTGAACTTTTGTTTGAGCTATTGGCTGTTTCCTCTTTTTTGTTTTTACCTATACGTGAATTCCACATTCTATCATATTTTCTTCTTGAAGCCATATCAGATAAAGTTTTATATGCTTCATTTATATCCTTAAATCTTTCTTCTGAAAATCTATTATTTGAGTTTATGTCTGGGTGATATTTTTTCGCCTGCTCTCTATATGCCAGTTTTATTTCTTCATTAGTTGCTTTGGATGTATCTAATCCAAGTATTTTATAATAGTCTTTAAAAATCATATTATGCCTCCCAAAACAATTATGACATAATTATAGCATATAGTCACTACAAAATAAATAGTTTTGCAAAAAAAATAAAAGGCAAAAGTGCCAGTTAGGAAGCATCTTCCCATACTGTCACTTCTCCTTTTTTTAGACTTTTTTGCACATCTATTACTCTTTGATTTTCTGAACCTCGCCATTCTAGTTTGGGATTGTGTAATTCATCTGCATATTGCCCATCTACTAGTACATCTATATAGTGCATTACTTCTTTATCTTTCAAGTCCTTGTCAAATTTAAAACCTGTCCATGCCCATAAATTTTTATTTGGAAATTTTTCTTTAAATGTTTTTGCAAGTTTAGTTGTACCTTCTATATTTTTAGGATGCATTGGTTCTCCGCCCAAAATAGACAATCCCTCTATGTGGTCATTATTGCAAAGTTCCATTACCCTATTTATTGTTTCATCTGTAAATTCTTTGCCTCCGTTAAAGTCATGTGTCTCTGGATTAAAGCAGTTTTTACAGTTAAAAGCACATCCCTGCATAAATATGGATACTCTTACTCCTGGGCCATCTGCTATATCCATTTTTCTAATTTTGTTGTATTTCATATTTTATCTCTTCCCTTCATTATGTCATAAATTTAATTATAAATTTTTCTTTACTCGTCATCTTTATTATCTATATGTAATACTCTTTCTTTGATTTCCTGTGTTCTACCTTTATTCCAAAATTGACTTCCTATATATCCACAAGTTCTTCTTGCAACATTTAAAGTATTATGATCTTTATTTCCGCAGTTCGGACAATACCATTCCAAATTATCATTTATCAAAATCTCTCCATCAAATCCACATTTTTGGCAATAGTCTGATTTTGTATTTAGTTCTGCGTACATAATATTATCATATATAAATTGAATTACTTGTAATACAACTTCTAAGTTGTTTTGTAGATTTGGCGTTTCTATATATGATATAGCTCCTCCAGGACTCAATTTTTGGAATTTGCTTTCTAATTTTAGCTTAGAAAATGCATCTATATCTTCAAATACTGGTACATGGTAAGAATTTGTAATATAGTTTCTGTCTGTAATTCCTTCTACTACTCCAAATCTCTTTTTTAGACATTTCGCAAATTTATATGTTGTAGATTCTATTGGTGTTCCATATACACTGTAATCTATTTGTTCTGCTTCTTTCCACTGTTTACATTTGTCATTTAGTTTTTGCATTACCTTTAATGCAAACTCTTCTCCAACTCCACCATCTGTATGACTGTTACCTGTCATGTATTTTACACATTCATATAACCCTGCATATCCTAGTGATATTGTTGAATAACCATTATGTAATAGTTTGTCTATGCTTTCACCTTTTTTTAGTCTTGCTAATGCTCCATGTTGCCATAAAATTGGTGCTACATCACTTGTTACTTTGCTTAATCTTTCATGCCTAATTCTTAAAGCCTTATGGCATAGCTCTAATCTTTCTTCATATATTTTCCAGAATTTATCTTCATCTTGGTTTGAAGATAATGCTACATCTACCAAGTTTATTGTTACAACTCCTTGATTAAATCTTCCATAATACTTTGGTTTATTAGTTTCTGGATCTACATATGGGGTTAAGAATGAACGGCAACCCATACATGGATAACAATTTCCATTTCCGTTTTTATCTATTTTATATTCTTTCATTTTCTTTTCTGAAATATAATCTGGTACTAATCTTTTTGCAGTACATTTTGCTGCTAATTCTGTTAAATACCAATACTTACTTCCTTTACGGATGTTGTCTTCTTCTAATATATACAATAATTTTGGAAATGCAGGTGTTATATAAACTCCTTTTTCATTTTTGAAACCTTCTATTCTTTGTTTTAAGAATTCTTCTATAATCATTGCCAATTCTTTTTTGTATTCGTCTGTTTCTCCTAAATACATGCAAACTGATAAGAATGGTGCCTGTCCATTTGTGTTTGTCATTGAGTTTACCTGATAATTAAATGTTTGAACTCCATCTTCAATTTCTTTCTTTATGTCTTGCTTTGCATATTCTTCACATTGTTTCTCTGATAATCCTCTTTGTTTATATTTTTTATAATATCTGTCATAACTACTTCTTACAAATGGTGCCAAATGTGTTAGGGAAACTGTTGCTCCACCATATGTAGATGATGTAACACCTAATATAATTTGTGTAGCAATTGTCATGGCTGTTAAAAATCTATGCGGTTTTTCAATCATAACACCATTCATTATTGTTCCATTTTGAAGCATATCTTCTAAGTTTATTAAATCACAATTATGTAATGCATTTTGTGCAAAATAATCTGCATCATGAAAATGAATAATTCCCTCATCATGTGCTTTTACTACATCTTCCGGTAATAAAAATCTTCTTGTTATATCTGTACTTGTTATTCCCGCTAAGTAATCTCTTTGAGTTGTTACAACTTGTGCATTTTTGTTTGAATTCTCGTTATTCCAGTACTCGTTTTCTCCTTCTATTAGTTCTTTTATTGACTGATCTGTTGTGTTTGATTTTCTTACTAATGCTCTTGTATAACGATATGTAATATATTTTTTTGATAGTGCATATTTTCCAAAAGACATTAATTGTTCCTCAATAATGTCTTGTATATCTTCTACTAAAATTCTCTTTTTGTCTAGCTCCTCTATATAGTTTATAATTTCATTTATCTCTTCCTTAGAAGCACGCTCTTTTGGTTTTACCTCTTTATTTGCTTTTTCTATAGCTGTTCTTATTTTAGACCTATCAAAGTCTACTATTTTTCCATCTCTTTTAATTACCTGCATGTGAGTACCCCCTTATATATTTTGTTTATTTTATCTCTGTACAGCAGAGGATTTCTTTAGTTATTTTCAATTTCTTCTTATGTGATAATTTTTTGTTTTCGTTTTTAATTTATCCCTATAATATCCTATCTTTTTTATAATGTCAAACTCATATTTGTTATGTAACATATGCGTTTTTTTTATTGTTTTTTTAATATTTTCCGGCTATTTTTCCATTAATTTCAAACTGTTTTTTTGACAACTTTTTTGTTGAAACGCCTATTTGCCTACGTTTTTATTTTATATTACAAAATTATTACAGTTTTGTTACAAATTCATATCATCCAAAGGGCTGTCCCTTTAAAATACATTTTTAATATGATAAACATAGTTTTTATCTGCTATATATATTTCTATTATATCCATTCTAATAGCTTCTTCCTCTAATTTATTTATATATATATAATATTCTATTGTTCTTTTTAAATGTTTTTGCTTTATTTTATTTACAGAATCTACAGGTTCTCCATAATCAGAGTTGGTACGCGTTTTTACCTCCACAAATACATACTCTTTATTATCTTTTGCTATAATATCTATTTCTCCTTGTTTACAACTAAAATTTCTATTTAATATTTCATAGTTTTGACTTTTTAAATAGTTTGTTGCAATTTGTTCACCTAATATACCTAATTCATGTTTTAAATACATATATTACTCCTAACATTTGCAAATGCTATTGCCTGGCATGCTTTTTACATAACCATCTATTTCCATCAAAGATAAAATACTATTTAACTCTTGCATATTTATATTGGCCTTTCTACTTATTTCGTTTATATTTATAGGTTCATATTGAAGATATCTATATATTTTTTGATACTGTTCTGGCATTTCGATTTCTTTTTCTTGCTCTTCAGGTAATATGTAAAAATCTAATATATCTTCAGGTGATGTAATTAATATAGCTCCTTGCTTTAATAGTCTATTTGTCCCAACTCCTTGTTTGCTGTCTATATTGCTTGGTATACAAAAAAGTGGCTTTTGAGCTTCTATGGTATATTTAGCTGTTATACTGCTTCCACTTCTATAACCCGCTTCTACTACTAAAGTTCCCATTGCTAGTCCGCTAATTATTCTATTTCTTTGAGGAAATGTTGTTAAGTCTGCCTTTCTACTTGGTTCATATTCACTAACAATGCATCCACCACATCTTATAATTTGATTATACAAATTAGTATGTTCTTCTGGAAATATATGCTCAAATCCACTTCCTATAACAGCAATTGTACTTCCCTTTTGACTTAATGCACCTAAATGTGCCTCCGCATCTATTCCCATTGCTAATCCACTTACTACACATATATTGTTTTTTGAAAGTTCCTTTGCAAAATCAAAAGCATATTTTTTTCCATATTGAGTACAATCTCTAGAGCCCACAATTGCTATTGAATTTTTGCTTAATAATGTATAATCTCCTTCTACATATATTTTTTTAGGGGGTGTTTTTACATTCAATAATCTATGTGGATATTCAACATCTGTAATTTTTATTATTTTAATATTCAATGCCTCCATTCTTTTTTCTGTTAATTTTTCCAATATTTTTTATCTAAATTTCTATATTGTATTGCTTCTGCTATATGCTCTTTTTGTATATTTTTTGCTTCCGCCAAATCAGCTATTGTTCTTGCAACTTTTAATATTCTAACATGTGCTCTTGCACTTAAATGCAACTTTTCAAATGCATATTGTAATATTTTTTTACTTTCTTCATCTAGTTTGCAATACCTTTCTACTAATTTGGGCGTTAGTTGTGAATTTGAATATATCTTGTCTTCTTTATATCTTTTCAATTGAATTTTTCTTGCCATATTTACTCTCTGTTTTATCATTTCTGATGATTCTATTTTGATATTTTCCACTTGTAATTTTTCATATTTTACCGGAGTTACTTCTATTTGAATATCTATTCTATCCAATAGTGGTCCACTTATTTTTCCCATATATCTATTTATTGCTTGCTCACTACAATTACATTCTTTGTCTGATGCACCATAAAACCCACATGGACATGGATTCATAGAAGCAACAAACATAAAATCACATGGATATGTTAATGTTGCATTTACCCTGCTTATTGTAACAATATTATCTTCTAGTGGTGCTCTTAAAACTTCTAGTGTATTTTTATTAAATTCTGGTAATTCATCTAAAAAAAGTACTCCATAATGTGCCAAACTTATTTCTCCTGGCTTTGGAACTTTTCCACCGCCTATTAAAGAGATTGGAGATATTGTATGGTGTGGAGCTCTAAATGGTCTTGTTGTTATTAGCGGACATTTTTGCGTTAATTTTCCACTTATACTATGTATTTTAGTTATTTCTAGGGCTTCTTCAAAGGTTAAATCAGGCAATATAGATGGTATTCTTCGTGCTAGCATTGTTTTGCCAGAACCGAGGAGATCCGTATTAACAGTACATTATGCCCACCTGCTGCAGATATTTCTAATGCTCTTTTAACATTTTCTTGTCCTTTTACATCAGAAAAGTCCAAGGCATATTTGTTATTTTTATTAAGTATTTCTTCTGCGTCTATTTTTTCCTCATTTATTACTATCTCTCCATTTAGAAAATCCACTATTTCTGTTAAATTGTTAACTCCAATTATTTCTATTCCATTTACTATTGCTGCCTCTTGCACATTTTCTTTTGGAATTATTATTCTCTTTATATTTAGCTTTTTAGCTTCTATGCATATTGGCAATATTCCATTAACTTTCATAAGTTTTCCATCTAATGATAATTCTCCTATAAATATAGTGTCCTCTAATCCCTGTTGTTTTATTGCTTCTGTGCTTATTAATATTCCAATAGCAATTGGCAAATCAAAATATGGCCCCTCTTTTTTTATTTCTGCTGGAGCTAAATTCACCACTATTTTGCTACTTCTCAATTCATATCCTGAGTTTTTTATTGCTGTTCTTACTCTTTCTTTTGACTCTCTTATACTTGTATCTGGTAACCCAACTGTCTCCCATCCGTGGCATTCCTTTTGCTACATCTACCTGAACATTAATAAGGCATCCATCTAGTCCATATAGAGCCATGCTTTTTACTATTGATAACATATTTTACCTCTTCGTG
>OHJU01001230.1_pt1 | contig 11886 bp, 10 predicted proteins | sample 1568711 | NCBI WGS metagenome assembly OHJU01 (sample SAMEA3879574, study PRJEB24766) | human gut metagenome | biome: human-associated habitat; feature: feces | place: USA | collected 1985/1987 | reverse complement strand
TCAGCACTTCCGCGATGGTCTGCATGAGCAAGTCCGCGTCCATGATGTGCGGGGAGTGACACTTGGGGTTCTTGGCTTTTCCCTTGTGGTACTCGCTGCAATAGGCAACATGGCGCTTGCCGCCGTTCCTGTAATCTATGCGGATGTGCATTTTTGCGCCGCAGTCTTTACAGAAAAGCAAGCCTGACAGAGGGTGGATTTCTCCGTCCCCGTTGGGGCGTTTGACAGGTGCGTTTTCCAAAATCCGCTGCACATTTTCAAAGTCGGTGCGGTCGATAATCGGCTCATGCACATTTTCTGTGATGTGCCACTGGCTTCTGTCTACATAGTGGTTTCTCTTATCTCGGAAATGCTTTGCGGTCTTGAAGTTGACTACATCGCCGCAATACTCTTGCCGCGTGAGGATATGGGTCAGCGTGGCTTTGTTCCACTTGTAGCGGTTATTCTCATTGAGCGTTTTATTTTTACAAGTCCCCCGCCCCCGGTCTTTCATGTAGAATGTAGGGGTCGGGATTTGCTCCTGTGTCAGATATACGGCGATTTGGTTTCGGTTTTTCCCGTCCAAAAACAGACGGAAAATAAGGCGTACAACCTCGGCGGCTTCCTCGTCGATTATCCAAAAATCCTTGTTGTCCGGGTCTTTGACATAGCCGTAAGGGGCTTCGGTGACAATCGGCTTTCCACTCATGCCTTTGGTCTTAATGCCCGTTTTCACTTTCTTGCTGATGTCCTTTGCATACCACTCCGACATGATATTGATAAAGGGCGCAAACTCCAATGTGTCGGGCTTCTCGCTGTCAATGCCGTTGTTGACCGCGATAAAGCGCACATTGTTCCGTCTGAATATCTCCATCGCGTTGCCGACTTGGAGATAGTCGCGCCCCCAGCGGGTAAGGTCTTTCATAATGCAGACACCGATTTTCCCGTTTTCCACATCGTCCATCATGCGGGAGTAGGCGGAACGGTCAAAAAACCTGCCGCTTTCGTCATCGTCGATGTAGTGCCGGATATTGGTTAGGTGCTGCCCTCTGGCATAGTTCTCCAAAAATATTTTTTGGTTCTGTATGCTGTTGCTCTCGCCGCCGTCCCTGTCCTCGTCGCCCACGGAAAGGCGGGAGTAAAGGGCTGTAATTTTGCTATAATCAGTCATGTGCATAACCTCCTGTGCGTCCATGTATGTGTCATTTACACTTAAAATTATGCACTCCACCGGGCGCTGCCGTATTCCACATCCTTTCTGAATTTCTTTGCGTTTTTTGATTTCACATACACAACAAGCCGGATGATGATAGCGCCGATCAGCCCCACAAGCCAGTCCTGGGAGTTTAGGCCCGGCGCGAAGGAGCGAAAGGCGGGGCCGATGGTTTTGACGATATGGATGAGCTTATGTCCCATATCCGCGCCCTCGGCCAGCCGGTAGGCCGTGCCGAGCTTCAGACAGACCCAAAACACAAACGCATACGGGAGATTGAGCAGGACATACCTGCGGAGTTTACCTGTCCACATGGCCGACCTCCCGTTTCAGCTCCCGGGCCTTGTTCTCCACGCGGGCCTTTTCTCCGAAGTGCCGTAGCTGCTGCCGGATGGAGGGGCGGCGGGATTTGTTCATCACCCGCTTGCTGTATTCGGAAAGGCAGGCGGTAATCGCGTCAGACTGTCCCGATTTGAAGAACAGCAGGTATTTTTCCGGCGCGACCTTGTAAAAGGCGTAGTCCACGTTGAATTTCCGGGCTACCCGGTCAAACTGCCGTGGCGCGCCGACATATTCCGCCGCCTCGGTGCCGGTGCGGTGGTTCATCAGCTTCTTTACCGACTGTCTACCATGGGGCGTCAGGCCCTTTTGATATGCCTGCTGCGCCATTCGGACGAGCACGGCGGCGAGCCTTGCCAGTGTCCGGGCGGATAGCTTACCGCCGTTGTATAGGATGGCAACAGCCTTGCGTTCCAGTTCCTCCTGCAATCAATCCCTCCTTTCCTGACTTCGGGCCAACATGGCCCGAAGTCGCAGTTCTTCACCGTTCCGCAGCCTTCGCCGGGGCGGGTCTTTCCGCCTCGGGAGGCTTTGCGCTCAAACCCCGGTACGTTTGCAGCGTTTCCCGGATGGATACGGGCTCGGGGTAGGCGAATATGCGGTGTTCCTCCGGGATGTCCTCTCTGCCGGAATAGACCTCCACAAAGCCTCGGAGCTCGCCTTCAATATAGCCCCCATCCGTAAACGCGCCGCCCTCCATGGCAAGGCAGCGCCCGTAGGCTTCAAAGTCGAAGAAGGCCCGCAGATTATCGGGAATGTCCAGAGCGCCCAGCTCCTCCACGAAATACAGGCCCAAATCTTCCTCGTCCTTGATGTCCGGGTAGAAGTAGTAGCAATCCAGATTTTGCGCCAGACTGATAAGGTCTTTGATGCTGCCGGTCCGTTCTCCCAGCTCCACGGCGGCGGCAAATTTGTCCATGTCGTGCTGATCCTCCACCTCTTGCAGAACGTAGGCCAGGTGGTTTAGCTCGTCGATGCTCTCATACTCACCCAGGCAGTCGTACAGGCCCGGAACATCGGTCTCGTAATCCGTGATGAAGATTTCCTCGTACCGAATACCGTCCACATGGATCTTCTTCAAAAGCGCCTGCACATCTTCCTTCTCAGCCGGTAGCTTCAAATAGGCCCCGTCAAGGTAGCCCTCGTTGTACCTGCCGAGATTGGTGATAAAGGCTTCAAGCATCATGTTCCTGTCCCTGCCGCTTCACATCCAGGATACCCGCAAGGGTGGTGGCGGTGATGTTCAGCCGGGCGGCAACGGCAATGTCGTTTTTCACGGCTTCGTCGATTGCCTCCCCGCACACTACAAGGACATGAGCCCGCCGGAGCAGGTCGCGGCCCATGTCGATCCCGCTTTTATGCTCCTCCGGGATGGCGTCGTTCAGGATCAGGGGAAGATAGAGGACGGGGCAAAGCGGGGAAAAGCCCGCCTCATACACAGCGCGGCAATAGCCCGCCGCCCGCTGACCGTCCTTTTCGTGTTCGCCGCTCCATGCGGCGGTGATATATGCCAGGGGCCGTTTCATGGCCGATACCTCCTTTGTTCAGTCGTTGGGGTCAACCCATCTCCCCGCCCTCCCCATTCTTGGGAAGGGGGCGGCTCTGGAGAATCATCCCCGTCGCTTGATGACAGATGGCATACCCGGGGTGGGCGGTCAAGAGCAAAGCCGCCTGCGGCGGTGGCAAAGCCACTCTTGACAGCCCGCGCCCGGATATGCGAAAAAGCAACCGGCGACGGGGAATCATTCAAGAGCCGTGTCAGTGGGAGAGAAAGCAACCTCGGGCCAACGTGGCCCGAAGTCTCTCTTACTTTTCCTGCTCGGCCTTCTTTTCCGGTTTGGCGATTTCCTTCTGCTTGCCCTTCCACTCGTCCAGAAGCTTCAGAATCTGATCCTTCATTTCACGGGGCGTCTTGTCCTTGCCGAAATACTGGCTGAGCTCCTGACTGGAAATAATCACTTTATCTACCTCCTTTTTTTCTTCGAGCATGATACCGTCGATCACGTCGCCGTTGAGCATGTTCTTCTGGTCGAGCTCCCTCATGCGCTGCGCCTGGGAGAGAGAGGGGGCCGACTGCTGGCCCTCAATGGCGATTGCGATATACCGCTGGTTTTTGGGCTTGATGTAGGAAAGCTCCACGGCGGGGGTGAACGCGATCTTTTTCGCATCCACCATTTTCATCAGGTCAGGGACAAGATCGTTGAGCTTGATATACCGCTGTACCTGCTTGACTGCCATCTTGTTGCGGTCCGCGACAATCTGATTGGACCGCTGGCCGTTCTCCAACTTCGGGCCATCTTGGCCCGAAGTGGCAAGGTCGCCTCGGGCACCCTGCCGCTTGATGGCCTCCAACTGCATTTTCAGCGCCTTGGCCCGCTCGCTGGGGAGGATGCTTTCGCGCTGGGTCGTATTGTCCTCCACCATCTGCGTGATGGCCTGTTCATCCGTCAGATTGCGTACAATACAGGGCATGTCCGCAAAACCGGCAAGCTCGCTGGCCTTCATGCGGCGGTGGCCGGAGACCATCTCATACCCGCCGCCCCCCCGGGGACGGACAACGGCGGCGTTGGTAATGCCCTTGTCCTTGACGCTCTCCACCATGGCCCGCATTTCATCATCGTCCCGGACCTGGAACGGATGATTTTTGAAGGGGTGCAGCTCCGACAGCTTGATGTATACGACCTGCTCCACTTCCTGGGAGCGCGGGGCTGCAACAGGTTCAGCCTTGGCCGGGGGCTCGGCTTTGGAAGCCGGAGGCTCCGATTTCGCCGGGGCTTTGTCCTTGGGAGCCTTTACCGCCTTTGCGCTGTCAGCCTTGGCAGGAGCCGCCTTGTCCTTGGGGGCTTTGCTCTGCTTCGGCGTTTTGGCCGGAGCCGGAGACTCCTTCTTGACGGCATCCTTGGTCGGGGGCTTTGGCTGTTTCTCGTCAACAGTTTTTGCGGCTTTCCCGGACGCCGCCTTTTTCTCGGCCTTGATCTCGTTGATCTTCTCAAACGGGATCACGACATTCTCCGGCGAAGGAATGTCCTTTTTGCCGGGACCGGAGGGACCTTCCGCCATTTCAAACAGGGTGGCGGGACCCTCGTTAGCAGGAGGCTCGGGCTTCACTTCCGATACCTCCGGGACGGGAGGAACAGGGTTTTTCTGCTCAACATCCTTGACAGGCGATACCTGATCCGTTGTACTGGCTGTATTTTCTTTTGCCATTTCGCAACCTCCTTTGTTCTGGCATGAAAAAAAGCCTAACCTTCGTTAGACCCACGGATAAACGGGACGGCACCATCTCCTTCCTTGCGTTTATATAGCAAACGCCGCCCATAGTCTCTCTTGGGCGGCGTATTGATTTCCTATTCAATTTGTGTTATGGTGTAAAAGCATTTGCGGCGGCTGTAAAAAACGTAGATTTCATGCGGGTTTCAGCGTTTGTCGTTATCACTATTCGCACCAAAAAAGAAAGACACCCACATGGGTGTCTTTCTTTTTTGGTGCAGCACTTTTGCTACGCAAAAGTGGTCGCCTGCGGGCGGGTGATTGAACGCGAGTGGGGGAACCCGTCAAAGGTTCCCCCCTCACACTCCCCCTTCCTTGCGGTGGGCGGGAGTGCAGACAACAAAACCTGTGGACAATCACAAAAAAAGAAACACCATCCGTCAGGATGGTGTTTTCTTTTTGGAATGTCGCGGGCAGGATTGAACTTGCTGCCTCGACCTGCGCGCAGCGCGTTAAATCAAGAGGTCCGGCAGGGCTCCTGCGAATGGCTCTGCCATTCGTGGGATGCCGGTAGCGAGTCGAGCCACGTGATGAGGACATCGCCGCCCGAACGCTGGAGTACATGACTGCGATGGAAACTGCTCCGCAGCCCGAAGCCAGCGGGCTGGAGGGTGACTACCGCATCCTTGCCGACTTCAATGGCACGATACTGGCGGGAACGCATACTAAACACGGCATCCAGTTTGTTACCTGGAATCGGGACTATGACCGCACAGACGTGGCTCTCCGATGGCGAAATACCGGTGCGGCTGAAAAGTGGGATCGAAAAAAGCAGAGTTTTCGCAGAAATCCTTTTTTGGCTTCATTTGATTACTTTATTTTTCGGCAGCGGTGTGTTATACTCTAAAGATAACAATTCATGATGGGTGCACCATGTGTTTGTCCTATCAAAGATAAAGCAGGGATCATATGAAACGAAAACGAAATCGCAGCGGATTTACATTGATGGAAATGCTGATTGTCATTGCGCTCATTGCCGTACTGATCGCGATCGCGATTCCGGTATTTGCGTCACAGCTTGAAAAGAGCAGGGAGGCCACAGACCTTGCGAATGTACGCGCCGCGTATGCACAGGTCTCCACAGAGGCGCAGCTCGGAAATTTTGAGGCCACGGTCACGGTCGATCTGAAGCAGAAGCAGGCGGACTGGCAGTCGGTCGATCCGGTAAATATCGGCGGCATCGTCCATTACAAAGACCAAGAAGATACGGATAATTGGAAGGGTGTTGCTTCTCCCAACGGGACCTGTGTCGTCTCCTATAGTGCGGATCGCGGAATTATTTTAACCTGGAATGGGAAGGCCGATCCGTCCGGGCAGAAATACCCGTTTAATACAAAGGAGACGGATTTCTTCCAGCTTTTATACAATACGGATTTTTGGAGCAAAATGCAAACGCATTCAAACTTTGAGTTTGACTCCAGATGTCCGAATTCGGAATATGTTCCGACCATTACCGCGGCGATCAAAAAGCTGGATAACAGTCTTTTGCAGCAGCCGGACTGCACCTGGGCTTTTCTCGGCAGCGGAATAGACGGGAAAAAGGCAGACCGATATCTCTTTTGGACATCCCTGAACACGGATAAGGTCGGGGCCGGAAAGGAAATTCCCGTGATCGTCCAGACCGGGGACGGGAAGTACTATGTTTCCGAAACCACGACCGGCAAGAGGACGAAAAACGGCAGCGAATATGTCGCCGTTTCCCAATCACTTACTTCGCAAAACCAGTATAAGCAGATTCTGAAAAACGGAGAAGCGTTTTCTTCGTTAGAGGAGGCCTACGACGCCTACCTCAGCGCTTTGGGCAATTCCAAGTATGACTCGGTTCGCGGGTCTTAAGGCATTTCCACCGATATGACGCTTGTTTTTCCGCGTGTGCGCAATCGACAAAAACGCCGCCCGAAAGGGCGGCGTTTTTGCTTGCCGCTGCTGCGGCTTACCCCTGTCGGTATCGACCCGGAGAGAATAGCTGGTTTACTGCCCGCGGCGCTTGCTGCTCCACGCCAGACCGGCGGTGCTCAGCAGGGCGGCAGCGGCATAGAGTGCCACGCCGGGGTCCGTGGTCTTGGGGCTGGCGCTGCTGCCGTCGGCAGAGGGGGAATAGTAGTAGCCGCCGGTGGCGGGGGGAGTGATTTGTCCGGTCGGCGTGATCGTTTTAACATTGGGAAGACTCAGGTATCCGTCTGTGGCGGGACCCGCTGTCACCGTGTTTCCGTTCACCGTAGCGGTGACTTCTCTGCTGAAGTTATATTCCCTTTCCGGCATCAGCAAAACGGAATATACATATTTTTTCTCGCTTTCAAATTCCGTGATGGTCGGCAAGGTGCTGTATATCCTGTCGTTGGAATGCCATATGGCAACGGGTTCGTTGTTTTCAAATTCCTGCCAGCATTCGTCGGAAATCCGGTATTTGCCCTGATCGGCGGCGGCTACGGTAGCCGTAGCCCGCGGGGTTTCGCCGGGTTTGTAGGAAAGGGTCGCGCCGATGATTTTAACGGTGGTGATTTCTGAATCCTCGGGATTTTCAGAGCTCTGCTTAAAGTGGGCCGTGAATGTCACATCACTTTTCACGGTAACCTTGTTCTGTAATTGATCAGAGGAAAGAGGGGTGCCGGCCGGAATGGCAGTGTCACTGCCGACCTGGTAGACGGCAGCATCGGCTGTCCAGTAGGCGAACTCATATCCTTGATTTGGAAGCAGCGTTTTGATGATGCTGCCGACAAAGCCGAAAGTATCTGTCTCGGATACATGCAGCTTGTAGTAGAAGGGCTTGTTAACATCATCGTCAATGTTATAATACACAGATGGGATCTGGTCGTTTTTACTCATGGTACCATAATCTCCGGGGTAAAATTTAACAGCATACGCTCCAGATTCCGCAAATGCTGACAGCGGCGACAGCGCCAGGACCAGCGTAAGGAGCAGCGCCGGAAAAAACCTTTTCTTTGTCATTTTGTTCCATCCTCCTGTTTCAATTTTTCCCGTATTTACAAGCTTTTTACATTTTCTATTGTACCACGGCGGCCGAGGCAGGGAAACGCGATTACCGGCTGCGGCGATTGCTGGTTTTGGAAATTTTCTTGCTTCACTTTTCTGCCATATGGGCGTATACTATACACAGCTTTCACCGCAGGAGGTGCGCCATACGCTTTTGTGAGCAGCTGAACGAATACATCACCCGGCTGGACTGCCGGGGCAAGGTGCTGGCGGAGGCCGCCGCGCTGCTGGGCTGTGCCGCTGAAGATCTCGGCGACCGCGCCGCCTACTGCCGGCGGGTGCAGGATTGGCTGCTGGGCAGCCATGCGCCCCGGGAGGACAGCGTCTCCCGCTTCCTGACCAAGCTGGATGAGTTCGATCTGAATGCGTACATACGCTCCGTCCATTTTGACGAGCTGAAGGTCCCTGTAGCGCCCTTCCAGCTGCCCACCAGCCGCAGTTACTCCGGTTTGCGGCAGATGATGGATAGCGAGCTGGACTTTATGAAGGCGGCGGTGCTGTCGCGCTCCACAGAGCCGGTGTTTTTGTACAGCGATATGCCCATGACGGAGATGGCCCAGGACCCGGAGTTCCCCAAGAAGTGGATGTTCGGCATGGCGCTGCTGCTGAAAAAAGGTCTGCGGCTGCAGATCATCCACAACATTGACCGCAATCTGCCGGAGATGATGCTGGGATTGGAGAGCTTCATCCCCATGTATATAACCGGCCAGATCGAGCCGTATTACTTCAAAGCGCCCCAGGGCGGTGTGTTCCTGCATTTCCTGCGGGTATCCGGCACCGCCGCGCTGACCGGCGAGGCTGTGTCCGGCCACCATAGCGAGGGGCGGTATTACCTGACCAACAACCGCGCAGAGGTGGCCTATTACCGCCGTCGGGCCGACGCTCTGCTGGAGAACGCCAAGCCGCTGATGGAGATATACCGTGCCGACGGCGCTTCCCGGCTGAACGCGTTTCTGTTGGCAGACAGCCGCACCCCCGGCCGACGGCGGTGTGTCCTATCGGCGCCGCCGCTGTATACTGCGGACCCCGCGTTTTTGGCGGCGGTGCTGCAAAGACACGATGTGCCTGCGCCGGATCAGGAGCGTATCCTGGCCCACGCCAAAAGCCGCCGGGAGCAGGCCGAAACCATCCTGCGGGACAATGAAATGGTGTTGGCTCTGCCCCGACTGACAGAGGAAGCCTTTGAACGATACCCGATGTCCCTGCCCCTGTCAGGATCGTTCTATGAACGTGATATACCGTATACCTATCAGGAGTATCTGGAACACATCGATCAGACAGAACAGTTCGCGGCAGTGCACCCGCGCTGCCGCCTGGAACTGACCGCCGACAGCACCTTCCGCAATTTGCAGATCGTCATGCACGAGGGGCGGTGGGCCATGGTGTCCAAGGAGAAATCACCCGCCATACATTTTGTCATCCGTCACGCCAAGCTTCGTAGTGCTATTGAGAGCTTTGAGCCGCCGCTGGTGGAGGAGTGACAGCCCGCGCGGTCAGCAAGCACCGGCGTGTTTGTGGTCAAAATTATAGTCAAATCCCCGTTCTGGCGCAGAAGAAAAGCCCTGTAACCGGCATGGTTACAGGGCTTTTCACTGGCGCAGTGGGAGGGATTCGAACCCTCGTGCCGCTTTTGACGACAACACGATTTCCAGTCGTGCTCGTTATGACCTCTTCGATACCACTGCATATTCGATTCGCTGACAAACAGCATGGACTATTATACCAAAAATACCAGGTTTGTCAAGATGGAATTTTCGGGGTGAGTTGTGGAATTGACAGCAAATATCTAAGTTAACATAATGTGTAATTTTGAACAATGGAAATCTGCTGATTATAGGGCGGTGTATGGTTTACATAACCATACACCGCCCGGATGCGATACCGCGGTTATTGCAGCTTGGAGCAGACCTCGTCCACGGCGTCGTCAAGGGCGCAGGTCAGGCGGTGGAGGGTTTTGCCCGCCTGGGTCTTGCGGAACTTGGGCGAGGGACGAAGGGCGTTGTCCAGCAGGACGCCGACAGCCATGCCGGCGACCATTCCCTTGAGGAAAGTACACGTTTTCATCGTGTTCACCTCTTTTTCGTTGCATTTTTATCCTTTATCGGCCTGTGTACAGTATGCCCGGCAGAGGTGAAAAAATGCGAAAAAGACGGCGGTGTTTCTTGCCAAGCGGGGGCGGAATTGGTATAATACCATGAGACGATGTCAGACACTTGCGTAGATGTTGTTTATAGGTTATCTATACACTATTTATATGCCATTTGTCATTTTGCGTGCTCTTAGCGCGTGTATATGGGAGCGCAAAGGTAAAAAAGGAGAACATGATGTTTGATTTGGAATTGCAGCGGCGTATCCGCGAGAAAAAAACACCGTTGGCGCTGACGCTGGCGCCGGAGGCGGAGAAGCTGAATGGGAAGTTTGTGAAGAACTTTATCGATATGTTCGGCGACACGCCCATGGCCCAGGCGGAGGCGCTGCGGTATCACGGCACGACGCTGCTGGACGCGGCGGCGGGAAAGCTGCCCGCGGTGGTGCTGCGGGGCGGAGCGTATCTGCGTCACGGGATGATGGGGGCGGACGTGCTGGCGAACCTCGTCAGCGCGGCCCATGCCAAGGAACTGTATGTGATACTGGATATGAACACCGCGGAGCCGGAGTGCTGGGCCGGGTACGGGGCGGACGCCGTGACGGTGTGCCCCTACGGCGGAAGCGGGTGCCTGGAGGCTGGGGAGATGCTGCCCATCGCGGCGGTACGGACCGGCGGACAGGTGCAGAGTCTGGTGGCCGGCGACCGGGCGCTGTGGCTGTCCGTGGCGGAGCAGATGGCACGCCGGGGCGCAGCGCTGGCTGTGTCCACGGGGTACAGTCTGGATGTGAGGGACGTGCGGAGAGTATGTCCGGGGGCGTTTTTGCTGCTGGAGGACTGCGACGGGGAGAATGCACTGCCGGCCTTTGACGATATGGGTCACGGGGCGCTGGCGGCAGACAGTGCTTTGCAGTACGCGGCGGAGCCGGCGGCGGCGGTCGGGGAGGCGGTCCGCGCGTGGAAGCAGTGGGTGACGGTGGTATGACGCGGCTGTATCTGATCCGCCACGCGGAGGCGGAGGGAAACCTGTACCGCGTTGCACACGGCCACTGCAACGGGCTGATCACCAACTACCGGGGGTATCAGCAGATCGACGCTCTGCGGGAGAGGTTCCGGGAGGTGGACATCGACGCGGTGTACAGCAGCGACCTGTACCGGACGCAGATCACCGCACGGGCCATCTGGCTGCCCAAGGCGCTGCCGCTGCACCTGGAGCCGGCGTTCCGGGAGATCTGCATGGGGGAGTGGGAGGACCACACCTGGCACGAGCTGAACGTGAAATACCCGGAGGAGATGTACAACTTCAACCGACGGGCCGACCTGTGGCGTGTGCCGGGGGCCGAGACGGCGCAGCAGGTGGTGGACCGGTTTATCCCGGCGCTGGAGCGCGTGGCCCGGACCCATGAGGGCGGCACCGCAGCGGTATTTTCCCATGGAATGGCGCTGCGGACCGTGCTGGGCGTTTTGCAGGGGCAGACGCTGGCGGAGGTGGGGCAGACGCCCCACGGGGACAACACCGCCGTGTCGCTGCTGGAATGGGAGAACGGGACGTTCCGGGTGGTATACCGGGACGACAACAGCCATCTGACGGAACGGGGACTGTCCACCTTTGCCAGGCAGAGCTGGTGGAAGGAGAAGAACATGGTGGAGTCCGGCGAGGGCTACGGCCCGCTGCCGGAGGAGAAGCGGGCGGCGCTGGGTATGCCCGCCGGGGGCGAGGCTACCGGCGTGTGGTACGGCGAGGCGCTGATCGGAGCCTTCAGCCTGTCCGACGAGGGGGACGCCCTGCGGCTGAGCTGGTACGGCCTGACTCCGCAATGGCGAGGGAAGGGCCTGGGTATCCCACCCATGGGGCAGGCTGTTGATGCCTGCCTGCGGCGGGGGAGGGATATCCTGCGGGTGGACTGCCCGGACAAGGGGCTGCGGCTGTTCTTCGCGCGGCTGGGCTTTGTGCCCACGGCGGGGGATACCATGGAGAAAGATGTGCGGCGTATTATGCCGCCGG